>ERZ1370068.2360-contig-1514_pt1 | contig 47214 bp, 50 predicted proteins | sample MGYA00561227_ERZ1370068 | MGnify/ENA primary metagenome ERZ1370068 (study PRJEB38410, sample SAMEA6850437) | metagenome | study: Metagenomic assessment of the ecological functions of the soil: analysis of the soil microbiota associated with the... | reverse complement strand
GCCCGACACGTTTGCAGGCACCAAGTGCCAACAGCAAGCCGGCCAATCCAAATCCGAGCGCATGGGCGACGGTGCGGCGGCGAAGGACGCGCGAACGATCAGTCAGGAGAAGTCCTGGACGGGAATGAAAAGGGGTTGAAGCAAAGCATCTGTCTCCTGCTATTTTACAAGGGTCCCGCCTGTGCTGCACAGCGTTAGGCGGTTTTTGTAGCCCCTTGCGTAACTGGCAACACGTCTGCCTCTGAGCAGAAGAGTCCTGGTTCGATCCCAGGAGGGGCTATACAGCAGTCGGAGCCCCGTTCTCACCCTTGGGTGACGACGGGGCTCTGTCGTGTTTTCGACGAAGAGTGACGCTGGCCAGCTCGCGAGTTCAAAGGGACAGCAGGCATCGAGGTGCCTCTAACCTCTTCGGCATTGTCCATCCGTCTCGTCGCAGTCGCGTTCGCCGCCCTGTCCATCGCGTTCGGATGCTCGTCCTTCACCGGGTCTATTTTGCCAGCGTTCACGGCAAGCTGGCTCGGTACCGGGCGGTGAGAACGCCGGCCTGACAGAGCGATACGGCGACGCATCTGCACGCGCCGCTGCACCTTTGGCGACGTATCAGCCGCATCGTGCTTGCTGACAACGGGAGTTTCCTGGATGTCTCGGGAGTTACACGCTTCGAGCCTACCCATCACCGTAGGCCCAGCGGTGCCCGCCCGGTTCAAGGGCCAAGTAGAGGGCGGTTTTGCGACCATCACGGTGACGGTGGACGACACCGTGGGAGCACAAGACGGTCAACAAGGGCCCAGTAACGGTGAAGTACGCGCGACGATCTCTCGCATGGGTCCGTGCCCCACCCAAGCGGCGCCCGATTCTCACACAACACATGCCCTGAGTGCGCTCACCCATGACGTCGACCACAGCGAACGGGCTTGCTGACGGCCGTATTCGGTCAAGCCGCGAAGTGGCGAGGCGAGCGTCAGCGGGGCAGCTAGCGACAACCAGAGAGCGGCAACTCGCCAGTATCAACTGTAGCTTTGGCCGATGATCATCGGGCACATCGGAGCTGCGTACGCCGCCAAGGCGCGGTGGCCACGGATTCCACTCGGCGCAGTCCTCATCGCGAGCTTTGCCCCCGACATCCTCCGTGAGGCTCAATCCGCTGGGTTCACGTGGACACGGGATCGAACTGTACTCGCAACGACTGCTCCCGGTGTTTCGTCACTGCGGCGACGGCCGGATCAATTTCGCGTGGAAGCGCGCTTGCGGATCGTGGGCCGGGCTTCTGTCGTCGCTGGACTCGTGCTGTCGCACATCGCGCTCTGACCATCTCCGGCGCGATTACTGGCCCAGGTGGACCTGGATGGCCGTTTGTCGAATCGTTCCGTTAACCCGAGCTGGTGATTGAAGGAGCGCTGGTGCCTTGAGGTTGGTGGATGATGCGCCGCGTCGCCCTCCGAGGTGGGCAAACGTGCAGATTGGGCCAGTGCCCGTCGTGCTGGATCTGCTGGAATCACGTATCTCGCTAAGCCGCACGATGAGCCCAGACCGTACAGAACGCGTTGCTCGCGTCTCCCGGCGGCAGGGTGCACCGACACGAACTTGCTGACCAAGAAGTGGGATACACATCCCTTTTTCAGCCGACGTTCGCGCTAAAGGGGGACTTGCGCGATCATTTTGCTCGATTATCTTAGTACTAAGATGAAAATGGCCAAGGCTCCAAACGCAACCCAGAGACAAGCGGTCTCCAGCAGCGATGTGGCGCTCAAGCTCTTGTTGTCCTCTCGCGAGCGCCATCGCTGTGCGCGACGAACTTCAGGCGAGTTTCGCCGTGGACGGCCTGACAACGACAGAATTTGGTATCCCGGAGGTACTGCATCACAAGGTCCGCTGCTACTCGGCGAGATTCAACGCAAGATTCTGGTCACCAGCGGGCATCACAGACTCCGGCTCGACCGGCTCGTCGAGAAGGGACTCGTCAAGGTGAAGAATGTCCGAATGATCGCCGAGCACGATATGCGTGCCACTCCAGCCGGAGACGCGCTGATACGTCGGATTCCGGATCACGCGAAACGAATTGCACAGGTACTCGGGGCTGGACACGAGCGGAGCAGATCGAGGCGACGGCATTGCTGCGTAAGCTGGGACTCGCGGCAGCCACAACGAGCAAGCCATGTCGTGACCGGTACAGGGCAGTGCTAACGCGCCGGCCGTGGCGCTCTGGCACCTCAACGCGCCCTGGCCTTGTCCGATCCGCGATCGGGGTCGCTCCACCTCACGTCGGCAGGCCTCCGCTCACTTCGGGTCGACTTTTTCGGCGACCTTCTGGCCAGTCAGGGCACCCGTCGCAGCGCCAGCCGCGCCGCCGACGACCGTCCCGACCGGACCGCCCACGGCGGTGCCGATCACCGCGCCGGTCACCGCTCCGCCGGCCGCGCCGACCCCGGTGGCCACCGGGTGGGCGTCGTTCGATTCGTCCTTCGGTTTCGGTTTCGGATCGTAGTTCTTGTCCATCGGAGAGCTCCTTCATGAACCGTTGGCGCGAGATTACGCAACGTCTCCGCATGGTAGTGCCGCGAGTCGGCACGATTCGGATGGGGTGTAACCCCACCGTCCCCGCCTGACGAAAGCGTCAGCGAATCGCCCCGGTTTCTCGCGCGTCAGTTCGTGGAGGCCGAGCGCGCCGTCCCGTGGTAGTGAGAGACCCTCAGAAACTGCTCCTCCTGACACGATTCTTCATCAAGCATCTGGCCCGACTCTTCCTCTCTTCTGTCTCGCGACGACCTGCTCCACGAACCTTCGCGCGCGTGACGCGAGCCGCGAATCGAATCGCCCGTACGCCCGCACAAGATCGCGCATTCCGCGGCGCTGGCCCCACAGCCTCCGGCGGCAGGCGCGGGTCGTGGCCAACCAGGCGCGCCACCGGGGCCGCCAACCTTGAGGCGCGCGGCGAACGTCCGCTCAGCCGTGGAATGGATGGCCTCCCTGGCGGCGGATCCAACCGGCCAGCGCACGAGCTAGCCGGTCGAGCAAACGGCCAGCTCATACAGATTCGCCACGCGGCGCAGGTTCAAGGGTTCGACGAACGAACCGCGCGTGGAGTAACCCCGGCGCGCGCGCGAGACAATGCCGCGCATCTGCCGAGCGCCCAACGTTCGCGGCCACGGCCGGTCGGAGGAACGCACCCGGCGCCCACGGCCGGAAATCCATCAAAACCGCTGCGGGACGCCGTCAGCTCTCTCGCTGCCGCCGCCGGTCCGCCGGAAGGCGCAGGGGTCAGCGCGAGCCACGTGCCGTCCCTAAGCCTCGGAGGGCGCCTCCTGCAAGCGCACGCGTATGCCCTGGACCACCGCGGACTGACCACGAGAGGCGTGTAGCCGTGCGCGCAGAGGGGCCGCGGCGATCGAGCCAGGGCGCTCTTCGGCGACCATAGCTGCGCTCAGGCGGCTTCTGACGTTGCTCTCTCGGGGAGACCCCGAGCGGCGCTATCAGGCGAACGACCTCGGCGGCGGTCAACGGCTTGCCGGCCAGCACGAAGACCCCGGAAGAGGAGGCTACGAGTCTGAATCCCTTCATGATTGCAAATACCGCCCGCCGATGGTGTACAAGCTGCAACCATAGCGGAGAGAGACCCGGCGATCTCAAGGAGGCCCCATGAGCACCAGCCGGAGCTTCAAGAACTGCCAGTCTCTGCGGCATGCCTTTGCGGCGCGACGACCAAGCGTGGGGAACCAATGTGGCGGATCGCAGAGCGCGCATGTTCTCGCTCTGCACTCTGCTTCCAGGGCGGGCGCTTCAGCATGCCCGATCTCACGGCCGAGCAAATGCAGAACCCGGTGCGCGGCAAGTTAAGAGAGGCATGGGCTTTCCCGGATTCATGGCCGGGCTGTTCACGCGCAGAACTCCCCAAACTGGAGCGCGGAAGAGCGACGTTGAGTTGACCAAGTCTCCGGTGCCGGAGCCAGGCTCTCATGACTATGGAGGTCCCGCGACGTCGCAAATGCTTTGCAGGGGCGTGATCGCCGGAATCGTGCCATGCGCTATCGCGGTCGGGATGATGCCGCCCATGCCGTTTCCGGCAAGTGCGCTGCGGCTCTTGCTCGGGGCGCTCGCGGACCGATTCGCGATCGGGCTGGTGATTGGGTGCGTAACTCCGCTGTTGCCAGGCTGGGCGGTGGGCTTGCTTTTGGGGCTGCTCCTCGCGCTTGCCGTCGGCCATCATCAGTGCCGAAGGCTTACGTGCCGATCTTGGTAATCGCGGCGGGCCGGGGGGCTTCCGGTCATCGGCGGCCTCGATCCACGGCTGGCGATTTCCTGCGGGATCTTGAGCACGTTTCGTAGTCTACCTCCACATACCCTTGGGGAGCTGAGCCGCGTTACCCCCGTAGAATCCTGGGCGCGCAGCATTGATGATGACTCCCCTATTGGCTATTCTGGTCCCCAGGTGACCGCCTCGGCCCCTACGAGATCGTCGCCCCCTGGGCTCCGGGGGATGGGCGAGGTCTATCGAGCCAGGGACACCAAGCTCAATCGCGACGTCGCGATCAAGGTGCTGCCGGACCTGTTCGCGCAGGACGCCGACCGGCTCGCGCGCTTCACGCGCGAAGCGCAGACACTCGCGACGCTCAATCATCCGAACATCGCGGCGATCTACGGGATCGAGGGCAACGCGATCGTGATGGAGCTGGTCGACGGGCAGGACCTGTCCGCGCTGATCGGCGGCACCCAGGCCCTCAACCTACGGGATGCCCTCGCCATCGCGCGCCAGATCGCGGAGGCCCTCGAAGCGGCGCACGAAGCCGGCATCGTCCATCGCGACCTGAAGCCGGCGAATATCAAGGTCCGTGACGACGGCACGGTGAAAGTGCTCGATTTCGGTCTCGCGAAGGCCATGGACCCGTCGGGCGCGTCGAACAGCAACGCCGCCAACTCCCCCACGCTGACCGCCCACGCCTCGCAGATGGGACTGATCATCGGAACGGCGGCCTACATGGCGCCGGAGCAGGCGAAAGGCCGGTCGGTCGACAAGCGCGCCGACATCTGGGCGTTCGGCGTCATCCTCTACGAGACTGTTGAGCGGCCAGCGCGGGTACCAGGCCGAGGACATCTCGGACACGCTCGCCGCCGTGCTGACGCGCGACGTGAATTGGTCGGCGCTTCCGGCCGGCACGCCGCCCCGCCTCACGACGCTGTTGCGCGACTGCCTCATGCGCGATACCAAGCAACGTCTGCGCGACATCGGCGACGCGAGACGCGTCATCGGACAGCTGCTCGGCGAATCTCCGGACACGGCCTCCGGTCCGATCTCTGCGGAAGCCGGCGCCCGCGACGTCGGTCACCGCGCGCACGCCGAGAGCCTTGCTGCTGGCGGCGACGCTCGTCGTCGTCAGCGCCGCCGGCGCCATCTTTCTCGTGGAGCACGTTCGGCCCCGGAGCGCGATCAGCTTCCGGGACGATGACGGGGCCGATCCGCCTGTCGGTCAGCATCCCGTCCGCGATTCATGCGACCCGTGCCGGAATCACCAAGGACGGCAGGACGCTGATCGTCAGCGGCAACTGCTCGAAGGCCTGACGGTACGGACGAACCGAGGGGACGGATCTACACGCGGCGGCTCGATGAGTACGAATTCAAGTCCATCCCCGGAACCGAGGGCGTGCAAGGCGCCGCAGATCTCCCGACGGCAGGTGGTTGGCCTTCGTCGCCACCGTGTCGGAGCAGTCGACTCAGCAGCGGATCGCCAAGGTGCTCGTCGACGGCAGCTCGCCGCCGGTGGTGTTGTCGGACTGGGACGACGACTGGAGCACGAGCGTCGTCTGGCTCGAGGACGGCGACCTCCTGGTGAGCTCGAATCGCGGCACGAAGTTCTTCCGCCTGCCCACCAACGGGGGCGCGGCGAAGCCGCCGATGGCCATCGACACCGGTTCGATGAGCGGTATCCGCGCCTCTCGCGCCAGGGCTCCCGGCGATCGTGGCGTCTTCTTCGCGATGGAGTCGTGGGGCTCCCGGGGATACCAGCTGGACCAATGGCTGCTCGACCCGAAGACCGGCAAGGCGCGGCGCCTGCTCGAAGATGCGGGCAATGCCACCTACGTGCCGACCGGCCACATCGTGTTCTCGCGCGGCGCCGTGCTGATGGCCGCGCCGTTCGATCTTCAGAAACTGGCGGTGACCGGTGAGGTGACGGCGCTGCCCGGCAGCGTCCGGACCGTGAATTCCTGGACCCACGGCGACTTCAGCCTGTCCAACGATGGGACGCTCGTGTTCGCCCCGGGCGGACGGCTGGGCACCGACCGCACACTCGTGACCATCGACCGCATCGGGACACGTGACCAAGTTCGCGGCCGACGCACGCTCCTTCGAGACCGCGCCGAGAGTCTCTCCGGACGGCCGCAGCGTGGCGGTGGTGATCTCCAACGCCAAGGGCACCTACGAGACATGGGTTGCGGAGGCCGACCGCCCCGGCCTCAGGCGGGTGCTCGTGCTGCCCAATGCCGACTGCGCCGACCCCGTGTGGGCGCCGGACGCGCAGCGGTTGCGTGTATCAGCGGACTGGCGCGCGACAAGGACGACGGAATCTACCTGCAGCGTGCGGACGGGACCGGATCACCTCAGGCGATCCTCAAAGAAGAGTCGCCTGAGGTCGGCGTCTGGCCGACGTCGTTTGCACCGGACGGGTCCGGGATCATCGTCACCAAGGTCGTGGGAGGCAAGATCGACATGCTGTTCGTGTCCATTTCGGCGTCGGGCAGCGCGTCCACGCCTCGAGTCCTGCGCGCAACGCCTTCGAACGAATCCCGAGGGGCGGTTTTCTCCGGACGGGCGGCTGGTGGCTTTCAGCTCCGACGAATCCGGCAGGGACGAAGTCTACGTCGCCGGCTACGGCGCCGACGGCGCGCTCGGCCCGGCAACGATGGTATCGAACGGCGGCGGTGCGGCTGCCGGCGTGGGCGAACGACGGCAAACGCCTGTTCTATTACAACGAGCCGAACAAGGTGATGTCGGTTGACATCTCCGTCACGCCCAAGCTGACGGCATCCGCGCCGGTCGTGGCGTACGACCTGAAGAAGCTGCGTGTCAACCCGACCGAGTGGGACATCATGCCGGACGGCCGCCTGCTCGCGATTCAGAAAGGCGAGGGCGAGGACGAGATCACGGTCTTCAACCTCGTCCTCAATTGGTCTCGACGAGCTGCGCGCGCAGTGACCAAGCGCGCCTGAAGACGATGACGCAGGGCGAGCGAAGAACTGGTGGTAGATTGGCGCTCCATGTCTCACCGCCGGCAGCCGCCTGGGTCCGTACGAGCTCGTCGCGCCGCTCGGCTCAGGCGGCATGGGGAGGTGTACCGCGCGCGCGACGGGCGGCTCGGCCGCGACGTGGCGATCAAGTCGCTGCCGGCGGCGTTCGCCGAGGACGGCGACCGCGTCGCGCGCTTCGAGCGCGAGGCGCGCCTGCTCGCCTCGCTGAGTCACCCGAACATCGGCTCGATCTCACGGCCTCGAAGAGACCGGGAGAACGCGCGCTACCTGGTGCTCGAGCTGACGTCGACAGGCGAAACGATCGCCGCGCGCGCCTGGCGCGCGGGCCGTTGCCGGTCGACGAGGCGCTGGCGATCGCGCGGCAGGTGGCGAGCGCGCTCGAGGCCGCGCACGAAAGCGGCGTCGTACACCGCGACCTCAAGCCTGGCAACGTCATGCTCGACGCCCGCCGGGCATGGTGAAGGTGCTCGACTTCGGCCTGGCCAGGGCGAGCACGGCGATCACCGCTGGCTCGGACGCGCGCCGTCTCGGCATCACCGACGATGACGCACAGCGCCGGACGTTGGCGGGCGATGATCCTGGGCACGGCGGCCTACATGAGCCCCGAGCAGGCGCGCGGCAAGACGGTCGATCGTCGCGCCGACATCTGGGCGTTCGGCTGCGTGCTCTACGAGATGCTCACCGGACGGCAGACGTTCGAAGGGGAGTCCGTCTCCGACACGCTGGCGGCGATCCTGAAGACGCGAGCCCGACTGGACGGCGCTTGCCGGCGGCGACGCCCGCCGCCTGGTCGCGCTCATCCGGCGCTGCCTGCGCAAGGATCCGGCTTTAGCGGTTGCGCGATGCGGGCGACGCGCGCATCGAGCTGGACGAAATCATCGCCGGTGCCCCGACCTCGAGCCCACTGCAACGCCCGCCGCGTCGGCGCGCCGCCCGCGGCTAATCTGGCTTGCCGCCGCGGGGCTGCTGGCGATCGCGCTGCTCGCCGCAGGCTGACACTCGGTCGGATGTCACGCCACGACGTCGAGCGCACTTCGATCCGTTTCATGGTCACCGCACCGCCCGAAACGCGTCTGCCGGACCAGACCGACGCGTTCGTGATCTCTCCCGACGGCAGGGCACTCGCGTTCGTCGCCGTCGACTCGAGTGGTTCGCGGGGCTTGTGGATCCGCGAGCTCACGTCGCTCGCCGCGCGTCCGCTTCCTGGGACCGATAACGCGTCCGGCCCGTTCTGGTCGCCGGACAGCCGGTCGATCGCGTTCTTCGCCGACGGCGAAGCTGAAGAAGGTCGCGCTGGCCGGAGGCTCTGGAGGTGCTGTGCGATGCACCCGATCCGCGCGGCGGCAGCTGGGGCTCGCGGGGAACGATCCTCTTCGCCCCGGCCGCGACGGGTCGCTCTTCAGCCGTCTCCGCCGCGGGCGGCAGCGTCAAGCGAGGTGCTCGGCCCCGACCCCGAGCGCCACGAGACGAGCGTGCGCTTTCCGCTGCTTCTTCCCGACGGCAGGCGCTTCCTGTTCGTGCCGCTGCCGCGTCGCGACGGAAGTCTCGAAGTGCACCTCGGCGACCTCGAGTCGAAGCAGCGCTGGCCGATCACGCGAGCGAGCGCCGTTCCGGCGTGGGCCGCGCCGGGCTATCTGATCCTGGTGCAAAACGATCTTCTTCAAGCGCAGAAGTTCGATGTCGAAGCGCATCGGCTCTCCGGCGAGCCGGTGCCGCTCGGCGATGCCCCCATCGTCCTGGGCTACGACGGCGGCCCAGCGGTCTCGGTGTCCGGACAACGGAGTCCTCGTCCGGTCCTCTCCGCGATTCTCGCCAACACGCGCATGCTCTGGCTCGACCGGTCGGGCCGCACGCTGAGCGAGGTTCCACTTCCCACCGGACGCTGGGAGGACGTGCAGATCTCACCCGACGGACAGCGTGCAGCCGTCCTCCGCCGCATCTCCGCGAGCCAGACTGACGTGTGGCTGGTCGACCTCGCGCGCGGTGTAGCCAGCCGGCTTCACGCCGTCGATCCGCTCCGGCCGGCTGTTGTGGTCCCCGGACGGCCGCCGATTACTCCACCAGCTCAACCCCGACGGACCGGAAGATCTGTACGTCCGAAGCGTCGACGGCGGCGGCGCGGAGCTGCTCTACAGCTCCCCGGTCCCATTCAAGAACGCTTGTCAATGGACGAAGGACGGCCGCTTCATCGTCTTCACGTCCCCCGATCCGCAGACCGGTTGGGATGCCTGGCTTCTGCCGCTCGAAGGTGAGCGTAAGCCGATCGCCGTGCTGCACGGCCCGGCGAATAGAAAGAGGTCCGTGGCTTTCTCCCGATCAGCGCTGGTTCGTCTGCATCTCGGACGAATCCGGGCGCAACGAGGCGTACCGCTGCGACCTATATCCAGGTCCGGGTGCGCGCAGGCAGCTGACGACGACAGGCCTATCTCGGGTTCAAAGTTCGTGCACTGGTCGGCCGACGAGCGGGAACTGCTCGCCGCGAGCAGCGCGAGGTCTTGGCGTTCGCGCCTCGAGCCTGGAACGGAGTTGCGCCCTGGACCGGCGCGGGCGCTGTTCACGCTGCCGCCGGACCTTCAGGGGTTCGATGTGACTTCGGACCATGAGAGATTCCTGGTGACGGTGCCTGGGCCTGGATGCGGTGCCGCCTGGCGATTGCAGTGGAATCGAATCTGGGTGTGCAGCGCTGAAGCCCTGAGATTGCCGGGCGCTGCCGCTGTCGGGAGAGCGGTCGGCTCTGATGACTCCTCGACCCCGCCCGCCTCGGGGAGAATCTACGGCCGGAGGGGAACATGCCACGCGGAACTCTTCTCGAGAGGTGCGCGGGCAGGATCTTGACCGCGACGTCACGCCCGAGGCGCGGTGTGTCCCTGGCGCGGCAGACCTCACCCCATGCCGCCCGCGCCCCAAGGCGCCGAGGATCTCGTAAGGGACCGGGACGGTGCCAGAGTTGAGTGCCATCCGGCGCCCTGCACTGTTGATTCGTCGCCTTTTCCCCGTCTCCGATGTTCACGAGGAGGGTCGTGACAGTCCGAGGGTCATGGTGACCCAGATGGAAACCTGTCCCATAGGAGCCTCCGTCACCGGGTTGCGAGAGCAGTAGAGGTGCTGGGAGGGAGCGCCTGCTCGAGCAGCCGGACGACGTCCTCGTGCCTGGCCCGCCGCGCGTCGTCGAGCGGAGTGTGGCGCCCAGCGATCCACGGGCGCCAGCGCGACCCCGCGGCCGACGAAGTACTCGACCACCCGAGCCTGACCCTCGGAAGCGGCCAGATGCAGCGCGGTGCGACCGTCGTAATCCCGCCTCGTCGAGGTTCACGCCCTCGACGATCAACCGCCGGATGCCCGTGAGATCGCCCTCGCTCGAGGCCCAGCAAAGGTCGACGAGCAGGTTGCGTCTCCGCGGTCGCCGGACGAGGCGGGGGTCCTTCTTGCCGTGGACGCCGCCGACGAGGTTGTCGTAGTTGTGGAAGTTGAACCTGCCGATCATCTCGCGGCAGAAGTCGATGCCGCGCACGCTGTTGCCGAGCGAGTCGAGGCGCGGCGAGAAACGGTGCGAACGCCCATGACGTTCGGCACGACGACCATGATCACGCCCGAGACGCCGCTCTTGGCCGGAAGTCCGATGCGGAACGCCACTCCCCGGAGAAATCGTACATCCCGCACAGTACATCAGCGACAGGCATTTCTGCCGTAGTCGGGCCGGAAGACCTGCACGCCGGTCAGCGGACGAACGCCGCCGTTGGCCCAGCGTCGCGGCCACCACGGCCATCGTGTCGGTGGTGACTTCGAGCGAGCAGCACTGGAAGTAGAACTCAGGGGTCTCCACGAGGTCGATGCCGGGGGAACGCTCCGTTCTCCCCCGCATGAAGTAGGCCGAGCGCGAAGTTGCGGTCGGCGGTGCGCCGTTCGAGAGATAGACCGGATTGCTGAAACCGGGACGGGGCCGCCGGCAAGGCGGCCCACATGTCGAAGTACGTAGTCGAAGCGGTCGGCCATCGACAGGTCGGGCTTGATCAACGAGCCGCTCGTCGATCGCGCCGGCGTTGATCATCGGATTGTGGGGGCGCCTTCCTTGTTCAACGTCAGCTCGTTGAAGCTCCGCCCGCTGGGCTCTGGCCATGTGCCGATGCACGATCTCCTCGCCGCGATCTTCGAGCGCGATGCAGTAGACGACGGGCTTGGAGGACGACTGGACGCAGAACGGAACGCCGGCGTCGCCGATCGACAGCCGCTGGCCGTCGATCGTGCACAGCGAGACCCCGTAGAGCTCCGGCGCGACGCGACCGAGCTGCGGGATGTAGTCGGCGACGCGGCCACCGCGGTTGGACTGCGTGCGCTCGTAGATCGCGATGAGCTCCGCGAAGTCCTCAAGTCGGGGATGACGAAGCTCGCTTGAGCGCGCGCTCGATGACGAGGATGTTCGGCTTGATGATCCGGCGAAACTCTTCGTAGGCGATCTTGCGATGCTCGATCGGAGCCGGCGCAGCGACAGCCTCCAGGGCCCGTAGGCTCTCCGCCAGCCGTGGGTCGTCGAGGCGCAGCCCGACCTGCCGTCACCGCGCGGCAGGGCGGTCAGGTCGATGGCCTCTCGCCGCCGCGAGGGAGTGGAGTCGAACAACAGCCGTTCACGCGAGCTCGGGCGAGCGAGCGGTGCGCTTCTTCCGGCAGCGACGTTGCTTTGGGATCGCTGCCGGCACGATGGAGTCGGACCGCGTTGCGCATGTCGACCTCCCGTGATCGCGGCGGGCCGCGAAGGCTGGGCTGTCCAGCTCCGCGCCGAGGCGCAGGAGTCCGGCGAGATGCGCCGCGCGCGCGTCGGCGTCCAGCGCGTAGGCCTCTGCGCGTGCTCACGGCGAAGTCGATCCCGAGGCTGTCGGCCAGCGACGAGGCGCGGAGGCCGATGAGAGCGCGCAAGACGACGAGGATCACCGCCGTGGCCGCTGCGGCATATGCCGCAGCGGCGAGAACCCGAGCGCCTGCACCGCGAGGCGGACCCGGGTTGCCGGCCAGGGGAGACCATCGGACCCGGCGGGATTGACCGTCCTGGTCGCGAACACCCCGGTCGAGACCAACCGACGACCCCGACGCCGTGGCAGGCGAAGACGTCCAGGAGCCGGTCGTCGAGCCGCGTGCGCGCAAGCAGTTCCATCGCCGTGTAGCTCGTCAGCGCCGCAATCGCGCCGATGGCGATGGCCGCCATGGGGGGTGATGGAATCCGGCGGCCGGCGTGATGGCCACCAGGCCGACCACGGCCGCGATCGACGAGCCGGTCGCGCTCGGCATCACGCCGCATCATCTCCGTCAGGACCCGCGTGACCACCGCCGCGGCCCCCGCGAGCATCGTCGTCACCAGAGCCAGGGCCGCCAGAGCCGCTGGCGACCAGCGCGAGACCCGGCGTTGAAGCCGAACCAGCCGAACCACAGGAGCGACGCGCCGAGAACGACCAGTGGCACGTTGTGCGGGGCTTCCGTCGCGCTACCCGGTGCGTTGCGCCGGCGCGGCCCGAGGAACGCTGCCGCGACGAGCGCCGAAGCCAACGCTGACGTGGACCACGGTCCCACCGGCAAAGTCGAGCGCGCCAGCTCGGCGATCCAGCCACCCGGCCCCCAGACCCAGTGGGCGATCGGGCGGTAGACCGCGAGCCCCCACACGGCAATGAACACGACGTAGGCGCGGAACTTCATCCGGCCGACCACCGCTCCCGAGATCAGCGCGGAGGATGATGGCGAACATCATCTGGAACCCATAGAAGGCGGGTGCGGGATTCCGCGGCGCGCGGGGCCGGTTCCACGGTGCCCCCTCGAGCCCTACGAACGACAGGCCGCTCGAGCCAGCTGGCGTCCCCCTCGGCAAAGGCCAGCGGGTAACCGAGGGTGGCCCCACTCGAGCGCGATGACGCCCAACGCGACAAAGCTCATCTTGATCGTGTTGATCACCTGGCGTCGGTCGACAGGCCCTCCGTAGAAAAAGGCGAGTCCTGGAGTCATCAGGAGTACGAGCGCGATGCTCACAGGACCCAGGCGGTGCTTCCGACCGCTCATCTCGGATGCCTCCTTCCTCGGCAGCTCTGGGCTCGCTGCATTTCGTGGTTCGTGCAGAGCGTTTCCGAGGGAGCATGCTGCACACGCGATACGGGTCACAGTTGGCGCGCCCGGCCGGCGATCCTCGAGGTAGCCGTGGCCCCGCTCCTCGACGTGCCGCGGAACCCGGATCGAGGCGCCGCGGTCCGCCTCCACCCCGGAACTGGTCGATCGCGCACGTCTCGTGATGACCGGTGAGACGGTCGCCCAGGCCGTCACCGTATTCCGCGATGCTCCTGGTGCCAGGCTGGCGAGCTGCTCGATGGCCCGTCGGATCGCGACACGCCCCCGAGCGTCGCGCATGGCGCGCCGTCGAGAATAATCATGTGGGCGCCGGCGCCGTTCCAGTCGCCCTTGACCGGCGGGATCGAGCCGCGGCGTGACGCGCGAGCGCGTTCGCCGATGCGCAGCGCCAACTGTGCGCACGCGCGAACCAGACGTGGTCGAGACGTTCAGCGGATCGGCGCTCTCACCGGAGAAAGCCGCGGTAGCCGATCTATGTACTCACTGCCCGGGCATTGACCTCGCCGTTGCGATGCCGTAAATCATGGAGACGCGCATCGAGGCAGGCCGATGTGTGGGTACCTCGACGAGTCGCGGCCGAAGACGCGGTCGGCGCCCACGCCGCAGTGAGAACAGTCCCTGCGGGGCCGGGAAGCCCTGCTCGTAGGGAAGCCGAGCGGCCGTCGCTCGCGCGTGAAACTGGCGGCAATACTCCTGCTCGAACTCCGATCCACCGGCTCCTGCTCCGCGGCGCCGCTGGGGCCAGCAGCTCCCGCGCAGCCGCGCCCGGGTGTTCGGTCGCGTGGGGCCTCCCGTCGGCGTGCGTCACCTCGCACATCACGAGGTAATTGCCGCGGCCGCGCAGCGGATCGGTCAGTCTGAAGTTGACCGGCTGCAGCATCAGGTCGGAGGTCGCCGCGCCTCGGCCTGGTAGGTCGACGACGCCAGTCGTAAAAGCTCCAGGTCGGAAGCTGGTCGGTGAGTCGGATCGTCCCCGGTAGCCGGCAGTGCCCAGGACCCGCGTCTTCGAGCGGATGCGCTGGGTCGGCCGTTCCCGTCGAGCCAGAGGTATTCTGCGAGCTGGGTCATGTGGTCGAGGTCTCCTTCCGGTGTCGTCCTGAGCCGAGCGGTCCGACGCGGGAAGCCAAGTTCGGTCGACACAGGGCCATGCGCAGGGACGGCGCGGGTGTCGGCCTTCACGACCCGGGGAAACCCTTGGCGGGGAGTTCCCAGAATTGGGGCCGGTTCCTGTATTCTCCGCGCCATCGCGGGGGGCGATGGAACCCGATCGGGCCGAGATCACGGCACTCGCTCCAGGCTGCGCGGGCCGGGGACGAAGCGGCCGGCTCGACGGCTGCACGATGTCGTCTATGCGGAGCTGCGGCAGCTCGCCCGCCGGTGGATGAGCCGCGAGCGGCCCGGGCGCACGCTCCAGCCCCACGGCCCTCGCGAACGAGGCCTATCTGGCGATTGACGGGGAAGGACGCCTGGCGTGGGACAACCGCGCCCATTTCTTCGGCGCGGCGGCGGAGGCACCATGCGGCGGATCCCGATCGAGCACGCACGCCGCGAGTCGGCCGAAAAAAGCGCGGTGCCGGGAAGCGAGCGCGCAGCCGACCCTCGAGGATCTGGACGTCCAATCGCAGGAGCCGCACGTCGACCTGCTCGCGCTCAGGCCAAGGCGCTCGATGCGCTGGCGGGCGTCGATTCCCGGTTGGACCCTGCTGGTCAAGCTGCGCTATTTCGTCGGCCTGTCGATCGAGGAAACGGCGGAGGTCCTTCGAGACGTCTCCGGCGACGGTCAAGCGCGATTGGACCTTGCGCCCGGGCCTGGCTCTCCCCGCGAGCAGATGACCTCGTGGTGACGATCCTGCTCGCGAGCGCGAGCTGTTCGAGCGCGCAGCGCCGGCCCAGCCCACCGCCGAGCGGCGGGCCTTCCTCGACCGCACCTGCGATCGATGATCCCCGAGCTGCGGCGGCGCTCCTGCCGAGCGTCTGCCAGCTCCAGGCACACGAAAAGGCGGGAGGACACCCCGACGGGGCTCTGGTCCGCGAACTGTCCGAGCGTGCTCGACGATCCCACGGCAGGTCGGCCCCTACCGCGTGCTCGCGCGTCTGGGCGAGGGTGGCACGGGTTGTCAGTGCTCGACGCCGAGCAGGTCCTGAGCCGATCCGCCGTGCCGTGTGGCGAGATCAAGATCATCAAGCCCGGCGCATGGACAGCCGTGGCGGCAGGTCACCTGCGATTCGGTTCGAGGCCGAACGACAGACGCGCTCGCCCTGCTCGATCATCCCAACGCGGCGCGCGTGATCGACGCGGGGAGCGACCGACGCGGGGCGTCCCTGCTTCGTCATGGAGGCGCGCGTCGGGCCGGCACGTCACCACCTACTGCGACCGCGGAGCTGGGGATCGAAGCCGCGCTCTGGGATTGTTCCTGCAGATCCTGTGACGCGGTGCAGCACGCCCACATGAAGGGGTGATCCACCGCAGACCTGCAGCCGATCGAACGTCCTCACGTCGCGGCGCGGGCCGGACAGCCCGTGGCCAAGGTGATCGACTTCCCGATCCGCCAAGGCGCTGAGCCCGAAACGGGGACGGTGCATCACCGAGCAAGGGCAGATGACCGGGACGCCGCCGCAGCACATGAGCCCCGAGCAGGCCACCGGGAACGACGTGGACACGCGGACGGGATCGCCCACTCGCCCTGGGAGCGATGCTGTACGAGCTGCTGACCGGGAGCACGCCGATCGATCCCCGTCGCTCGGCGGGTCGGGCTCTGCGCCGCGCTGCAGCGTGCGATCAGTAGCACGGAGCCGCCGCGCCCGAGCACGAGGAGGTCAGCGGAGTCGACGGCGGCGGCGGCGACGCCCGCGCGCCCGACCGCGGCGGCACGACGCGCGCTCATCCTCGCGCGCGCGCCTCTCGGGCGACCTCGACTGGATCGTGATGAAGGCGACGGCAAGGACCGCGAGCGGCGCTACGGCTCGCCGGTCGCGCTGGCGGCGGACCTCGAGCGGCACTGCACGAACAGAGCCTGTGCTGGCCGGTCGCCGTCGGCGCGCGTATCGGCGCGCGGAAGTTCGTGCGGCGGCACCGGCTGGGCGTGGAGCTTGGCGGCGGCCGCGGGTGGTGGTGCTCGCGGGCTTCGCCTGGCGACGAGCGGCCGCGCGAGGCGCGGCGGATCGCGGCCGATGAGCGCGACCGGGCGACCGAGGTGCTGGGCTACCTGGAAGCAGGTGTTCGAGGTGTCGCGACCCGCGCGAAGCGCGCGGCGAGTGAGAGTCTGCCGCGCGCGAGAGCTTCTGGGACATCGAGCGCCGCGCGGCTCGATTTGCGCAGCTCGCGGACCGGCCCGAGTTTCGCATGCGGAGATGGCGGCAACGATGGCGCGCAGTCCCACGTGGCACCTCTGAGGCTGCTACTGACCGGGCGGGAGCCGCTGGTCTACCGAGGCACTCAGGCACTGCCGCGGCGCCTGCTCGGCGACCGGCATCCGGACACGCTGGCCTCGCTCCACGACATGGCGATGCTGCGCCGCTCCCAGGGCAAGTGCGGCAGAGGCCGCAAACCACCTCCGCGAGGCGCCTCGAGGAGCCGCCGCCGGGGCCTCGGCGCCGAGCCACCCGGACACGGCCGAGGCTCGATCGAAGCGCGATGGGCGTCCTGCTCCAAGACCAGGGAAGCTCGCGGAGGCCGAGGCTACTTCCGCGAGGCGCTTCGACGGCAACCGTCGCGTCCGCAGCGCCGACCACCCGGAAACGCCGACCTCGTTGAACAACATGGGCTTCCTGCTCTGGGGCCAGGGAAAGACTTCGCGGAGGCCGAAGGCTACTTCGCCGCGAGGCGCTCGAGGGCAACGCCGCCGCGATCCGCGGCGCCGACCAGCCCGAGCACGCTGGGCTCGTTGAACAACACAGGGCTCCCTGCTCCTGAGACCTGGGCGCAGCTCGCGGAGGCCGGACGCATACTTCCGCGAGACGCGCTCGGTGGGCTACTCGCCGCGTCCTCGGCCCCGACCACCGCGGCACGCCGACCTCTGATCAACGCAGTCATGGGCGCCGTGCTCCGAGACCGCGGGCAGCTCGCGGAGGCCGAAGGCTACTTCCGCGAGGCGCTTTCGGGGGCAATCGCCGCGTCCTCGGCCCCGACCGCCCGTCACGGCCGCGTCCTTCACGCAACCTCGCTGCACCTGCTCAGCAGAAAAACAGCGACCAGCTCGCCGACGCCGAGCCGCTCCTCCGCGAGGCGCTCCGGGGATCTACCCGAAGCACCCGACGCCGGGCCGCACGGTGGATCGTGCACTGGCATCGGAGCAGTCTCGGCGAGTCGCTCGCGGGCCAGGGACGCCACGCGCCGAGGCCGAGCCGCTGCTTTGCTCGAGAGTCAGCGTGGATCACCGAGAAGGAGCCTCGACCCGCCCGCTCCGCCAGGCGCGTGGAAGCGCGACGCGCCGTCGAGCGCCTCGTCGTCCTCTTATGCCGCCTGGGACTCGCCGCGACGACGGGCCCGCTGGCGCGCCACAAGCCTGCCGAGCTGCCCTGAAGGCTATGACGGCAAAGCGCGCCTTCCGCGCCCCAGTATGCGATGGGCGGGCTCCACCAGGTGGACAACGGGCTGCTCCTGCGCGTCGCCTCCTCCGGCATCGCAACAGCGTCGGGAGCGATGCGGCGAGCTCAATCCGACCCCATTTGTGCCGGGAGGGCAGGGCTCCGAACCTGCAGAAGGCAGCCTCCCGGAGTCGTCCCAACACGGTGTTCGGTCGGGAGGTTCGAAAGCTGCGCCATCCTCCGCTACGATCGCTTCGCCCGGTCCTGAGAATCTGCTGCGCCGCCAGCTTCCCGGCACGCCTGAAACGCAGCCGCCCGGGTGGGTGCCGGAGCCGCATTGATAGTAGCCGCGAGTCGGGTCGGTACTGGTTCCAGCCGGGCGCGGGCGGCTGAAGAAGAGCTGCGACTCGAAAGAGCTCGCCCGCGAAGATGTTGCCCTCGCTGAGACCACGAGGCTTCTCGATGTCCTTGGGCGTCACGATCTCCCGGTGCTCCACGAGGCCCCTGAAGCCAGGGAAGAACTCCTCGAGCGTGCTCTGAACGGTGTCGTCGGAGCTCTCCTGCTCTCTTCCCAGTCGCTCCCGATCAAGTGATACGGCGCGTACTGGACGAAGCACGACATGATGTGTTTCCCGGGGCGCCATGTCGGGGTCGATCGTCGACTGCACGCAGCAATCGAGGAAGGGACGCCGGCTGAAGCGCCCGGCCAGGCAGTCGGCGAACGCGCTCTCGGGATAGTCGATCGAGGGCCCGATGTTGGTGAAGCCCATGTAGATGTCGTGGCGTCCCTCCAGGCCCGGGAAGGTCGGGACGTCGGAGAGCGCGAAGTTCACCTTGGCTGACGTGCCCTGGTACTTGTAGTCTGGCGAGGTGACGGACGAGGTCCCCCGGGAGGTCGTTCGGGTCGACCAGCCGGGTGAACGTCTGCCGCGGATCCAGGGCGCTCACGATCAAGTCCGCGGCCAAACGCGTCCCGTCGAAAGCAAGACCGCGGTGGCCCGACCATCGTCGTAAACCACCCGCTCGACCCCGGCGCCGGTGCGAACCCTTCCGCCGAAGCCTTCCACCGCGCGGGCCAGCGCCTGCGTGAAGCCACCGTTGCCGCCTTTGTGAAGCTCCACTGGCCCTGGGATGCCGTCGTAGTCACCCATCTTGTGGAACAGCCAGACGAGGCCCGACTCCGCGCGCCCGGGCTTGTCTTGCTGCCGATGATCCCGCTCGACGAGTACAGGCCTTCACGAGATCCGTCTCGAAGTAGTCGTCGAGGATCTCGGCGCGCTCGAGCTCACGAAGCGATCGAGCAACCTGCGCACGGTCGGGATCGAGTCCGGCGATGTACGCGCTCAGCTCGCCGATCTCCGCGCGGTCGGCGGGATCCGTGCTGAGCGAGTTCGGCGGATGCGGTCGAACCACGGCCTCACCGCGCGAGCGACCCGGCTGACCAGGTGGTCCAGATCGCGCGACGCTTCCGCGTCCGCCCTGGAGTGCTCTAGCGATCTCGTGGTAGTTGGCGAACTCGTCGCTCCCGAGCAGCAGGTGCTCTCGCCCCGAAGCCCGGCTGGAACGTGTTCACGAGCGGCATCGCCATCATGCCGTGCCGGACGAGATCAGATCGTGGACGATGTCGGCAGGCACGAGGCTCAGCGCGTACGAGAACGTCGTGAAGTGGAAGCCCGGCACCAACTCCTCGGTGATCGCGGCTCCGCCCACGAGGTGCCTCCGCTCGAGCACCAATGTCTTGAGGCCCGCGCGGGCGAGGTACCCGGCGCTGACCAGGCCGTTGTGGCCGCCGCCGATGACAATGGCGTCCCACCGCTCGGTCGTGCTCATCGGCCGGCGCTCCCGTCATCGACGCGGTTTTCCGCGACGGACTGTAGATGGGCGTCTGCTCGACGCGCGCGAGCACGTTCTGTGGACGGTGGATCACCGTGACCTCGAGTCCACCTCGCGTCCGGGCTCCGCGACGTCCAGCGCCAGCTTCGCGAGGGCGATCGGCTTCCTGAGCAGCGTGGAAGCCATGAAGGACGTCGCGTGTCCTGCAGAAATCCCACTCCTTCGTGCCGCGCCGGTATACGCTCCGGATCGACTCGGCGTAGAGCTCGTGCATCGGTGCCAGGATCCCCGCTTCGCTGTAGACGCGCTCGTAGTCGTTCCAGTCCACCGCGAGCCCGACCGTGCGCCACCGACTCGAGCCCGTTGCGAGCTCCGACTCGATGGCCGCTCGGCCGATGAAGTCACGACTGTCCTCGCCGAGCTTCCGGAACATCCAACCAAACCCCAGCTCGATCGGAGTGTCGCGCTGCGCGTCGACCCACGCGTAGCGGGACGTATGGAAGTCCACGCCCATGAGCAGGAGTCCAGCCTCGACCGCGCGCCATCTTCATCGCGGTGGTGCCGATCGGGTGATGTTGTATCCGGCTCCCGCGCGCATCAGCGCGTCCCTAGTCCCCGCGTCTGCGGCTCGCACCCAGAGCTCGTAGCCCCAAGTCGCCGGTGTAGCCGGTCCTGGAAAAGCGTGACGCCACACCCTCCGACTGTGTGGTCCGCGTCACGGCGAAGTAGCGGGCGGCGTGGCTGCGTCGGTGAGCTGCGCGAGCACGTCGTGCGCGTGTGGTCCCTGGAGCGACACGACGCCGAAGTCTTCGCTGATGTCCTCGACCACGACGTCCGCCCCCAGATCCTTCGCGACGCTCCGGAAGTAGCGCAGCGTCGGCTCGGCCGCGGTCAGCAGGTACTCGTCCTCGGCGACGTGCAGCACCACCCCGTCTTGCAGCACGAAGCCGCGCTCGTCGCACCAGCAGGTGTACTGCGCCCGCCTGACGTCGCAAGCACCGATGTCGCGTGCCAGGATCCGCTCCAGCAGTCTCCGCGCATCGGTCCCGGTGATGCGGTACTTGAAGAGCGGCGACGTGTCGAGGAGCGAAACCGCGTTCCGGATCGCGTAATACTCATTGTTGAGCGAGTACTGGTACTGCGGCGCGATCAGGTATCCGGACCAGTGCTTCCAGATGCCGGTCTGATTGAAGCGCTCGACCCGCGAATGGAACGGCGTCTTGCGGGGTGGGTGCATGCGGTCTGGAGTCCCTATTCGGGAGAGCGCGCAAGGGCGATTCGGGACGGCGCTGCGCAGAAGGGCGAAGATGCGGATGGGCTCCCACGGAACAAGAATACCCTTGAACCTCGCGGAACGGACTCACCAATCCCGGCCGCGCCGGACAGGGGCGCCGTCACGCCGGCTAGGTTCAGTCACCTATGAAACCGCGCCCTAGTGGGTGCCGGAGGCAGGGCTCGAACCTGCACTCCCTTGCGGGAAGGGGATTTCAAGGCAGTGAGGAAAGGGCGGCGAATCGAGGTTTCTCAATTCGTCGCCTTTTCCCGTTTACGAGAGTACGAGGAGGGTCGTACAGTCCGAGGGTTATGGTGACTCAGATGGACACCGGTTCTCTCCGCTAGTCGCAGAGGTTCAGAAACCTCTTCGATACCCCGACGACGACGCCGGCCCGCGGAGCCAATTGCGCCTCGTTGACGTCTTGGTAAACGGGGAGCTGCAGGTAGCCGTATAGCTCGCTCCGGTCGTCCGGAGCGGAAGCGGACGCCGGGAGAGAGCGAGATCGAGTTGCGACCCCGTCGACGGCACGCCCTCACCGCGATAGTCGTCGCGGCCGGCATATCGCGCATTCGCCTGCAGCGAAACGACCCAGCGCTGTGAGGCCGAATAGCTCATCCCCGCGGTGGCGACCGGTTTCATTCCCGACCCGGTACTCGAGTGGGTTGCGCCCGTTGATTCTTTCAGAGCCCGAGACGAACCACTCTGAGCGGTGACGGGAACTGATGGCGCACGTAGTAAAGCGGTGAGCAGTCCGTCATACGAGCCGGTCCCCGGCTGGATCGTCGGCTCGTTGATCGCGCCCTCCGCTGTCGAGCAGCTTGTACGCCCCGGTGGGAAGCCTGGCGGACGCGCTCCCACGAGGAGGTCGTTTGCCTTCACGAGTAGGACGTATCGCGCGCCAACGGCGACATCGCCGAAACCGCGCGTGCCGTCCGTGTTGGTGAAGTGCTCGTCCGGCGTGCCGACGTCGTCGACGTGCTCGTGATACTTGTCGTTGAACAGGGGCAGGACGCCGAACACGCTGACGCGTGGCGTGATCCCGTAGGCCAGGTTGAGCAGAAGCATCGTGGTCCGCGTGCTGATCTCGCGGTGGTGATCCGGCTCGATGACCTGCTTCCTCGAAGTCGATCCCAGGGACGAGCACTTCGCCAGTGGAATGCGAGCCTTCGAGCTTCTTCGTCTGGACGACGTACTGATGACGACAGATCGATCTGGAACGCTCCGGCGGTTCTGACACCTTGGTCAGAATGAGTCACGAGGAAACAACTCGCGGCTCCGCACGACGCCGCGGCCGGTCGCGTTGCAGCGATGGCCAGCAGCCGCGGCCGCGATCGAAAGAGCCATACGAACGTTACTACGGTCTTTCATGGCTACGCTCCCAGGGAGTTCACGGAGGCCGGACTCAGTGCCGGAACTCCACCATTAGAGTGCCGAATGTGTCCTTGGAATCCGGCGCGCGATCCACCACCTTCGAGGACGACGTGAAGTTGAGATGGACTCCCAGCGCCATCGCTGGAAGTGGAGTCCGAACACGACGTTATCTGATCGTCCTGTCGTAGTCGACGCTGTGGCTATCGCGGAACAGAGTTGCCGTCGAAGAACGCCGCGTACCCGAGAATCGCCTCGCTCACCGAGACCGATCCGTAGAACGCCCAGTTCGCCGGCTGCCGTGGAGGAAGGTGGGAGTCGTACGTCAGAGTGCCGCCCGATCGGATCGGGGGTGTACAGGAATCCGCCCGGCACATGCCAGCCGAGCCGGCCCTCCAGCCTCACCTCGGCGGCACTGACCAGGTTTCCTAGCGACGCCCCAACGCCTGCCGCGATGTCCCCGAACGAGGAGCGCACGAGCTTCCGCTTCTGCTCGTAGTAGAAGTTGATCAATGGCTCGTTGTGCAGCTGGTTGTCCCACCCCATCGGCTCCTCGCCACCGATCATGCTGTGGAATCCTGTCTGGACTTCCTCGCCGAGAGCGGCAGGACCCATCACGCCAAGGAGCCAGCCGAACCCGTAGAGACGCCGGTCGTCGTAGGCGATCCACGTGTTCTGCACCGCGAGCGCCGCCGCGTACGGAACGTCGTCCACGATCAGGTCCTTCCTCGAGAGGTCATCGGGTGTCTGGAAGGACTGGCCGGCGCTCCAGCCTTCGCGGAATAGCAGGTCCTGACGGCGATCGGGGAGGAACCACCGCGCCATGGATTTTCCTGAACGCAGGCGTCCCTGCCGCGTCGGCCCATTTGGCGGCTGGAGGCCCGTGCACCCGCACCGTCAGTCCGTTGGAGAATTCGTTGTCGGACTGGACGACGACGTCGTTGTCCCACGTGAAGCGCCACGTGACAAAGTCGGGCGTCGGGAGGTCGCCTACCCGCGAAGTCTCCGGCCTGAGGCGGATCGGCTGAGGGGATGACAAGCATTCTCGCCGGCCAGGGCGCCGACCGGAACAGCGCAGCTCGCCAGAACCATGACTGCGGCAGGCAGCCAGCCCACTCTTGGACTGCTGCTCGATTCGTGAAGCTCGAGGAATGCGTTCATCGACGTCGCCTCCCGAAGAGCGCAGTGCAAGAGAGCGGCCGCCGTGCCGTGGTGGGAGATCCGGCGGTCCGGCGCGTGAAACCCAGCGTCCTCCGGGAGGTTGGTCGTGGATTCGCGACGAACCTCGCCGTGGGTCGAACGGGTCCGCGCTCTTGCTGCACGTATCGTGGGTGTTTTCGCCGAACCTCGAGTGGCACGTCGGTTGCGCTGGGAAACGCTGAGCCGGGTGGCCGGCCGATAGGGAAGCTGATGAGATGAGCCAGCCGTGAACCACGCCGGGGGTATAATGCGCCGCCACTCGGAGCACGCAATGGGCCGACGAGGCCGAAGTCACCTACCCGGGTCCCGTGTCGTTCCCGCGCTGGGCACGGGCCTCGCTCACGTGTTGCTCCTCGCATCCTCGGCTCACGCTCTCGATCCGAAACACACGTCTCACCCAGTACACGCACACTTCCTTTCGAATGCAGGATGGCTCCGCACCCTCCGGCATGTATTCGATTGCGCAGACGGCGGACGGTTTCCTTTGGTTCCTATCTTCTCGCGGCGAGATCTACAGATTCGATGGTGTCGAGTTTCGTGCCTGGCGCAAGCCAGCAGACGTTGAATCGATCGGCAGGATCCGGAACCTCATAGGAGATCGAACCGGTGGGCTCTGGGCACTCGGAGCTCGAGGGATCGCGCATCTGAAAGATGACGTGGTGACCCGATCATGTTGCGCTGGACGGGCTCATGCCGAACCCGCAGAACGTCAGCATCGACGCTGATGGCTCCATCTGGGTCGTCCGTGGCGCACAACGGCATTTCGGAACCGTTGTGCCATGTGACCGAGCACACGGTCCAGTGCTTCGGAAAGGCTGACGGAATCCCCATTGCACCCCGTGGATGCTTTGCTGGCCGACGGAAACGGCGGTTTTGGCTCGGAGGGCAGAACCGCCCTCGTGCACTGGCATGCCGGGGTCTCGGAAACGTACCCGCTCAAGGACGTGGTAGCCAATGGAGCACCGGGGATTCTCAGCCTCGCGCGTGGGCCTGATGGATCCATCTGGGTTGGCGTGTTCTCCGACGGAGCGGGGCACGGGCTCGCACGACTCGAGGAAGGCGCGGTGCGATCGTTTGTGACGCCCACCTTCGACGGAAGCAAGCTCCACGTCTTCGCCTTGCGCTTCGACCGCGACGGCAATCTCTGGGTCGGCACCGACAGCAACGGCGTCCTCCGTGTGCGTGGAAACGCTGTGGATCGCTATGCCCGAACCGAAGGTTTGTCCGGGAGTTACGTCCGCGCCTTCCTTGAAGACCGCGATGGGTCAGTCTGGGCCGCGACCAACAGATGGAATCGACAAGTTCCACGATCCACGCGTCACCAGCTTCACGGCGGCCGAGGGCTGAGCAGCGATTCCGCCGTAGGTCTTCTGGCCGGCTAGAGATGGAACCATCTGGGTTGCCAACTCCGACTCACTTGATCACATCGTCGCCGGCTCTGTCACATCCATTCGCTGGCCCGGTCAGCAGGTTTCCTCGTTGCTGGAGGATCGTCGCGGCAACTTATGGGTTGGAGCGAACGACGGGTTGTATCTCTTGAAAGACGGACGCTTCCGACGCCTGCCCGACCCCAATGGCCAGCCCCTTGGGCTGATATTCGGGCTCATCGAGGACACCGACGGAAATGTCTGGGCACATTGCTTTTGCGGTGGCACAGGAAATCTCCTTCGCATCCGTGACTTCCGGGTGCAAGAGGAGTTCTCGGCACCGCAGGTTCCAGGCGGCCGCCTGGCTCCGGACCCGCAGGAAGGGATTTGGATCGGCACTCGCACCGGCGATCTCGTGCTCTTTCGCGACGGCGTCCTGAAACAGTTCCCGACCGGTTCTCACGACAATCCATTTCCCAATCAGATTGTTGCGCAGGCAGACGGCTCAGTCCTTGCGGCTTTCGACGACGGGCTGGTCGGATTGCGGCAAGGCACGGCGCAGCGAATGACGACGAAGAACGGCTTGCCCTGCGGGGGCATCCTCTCCTTCGTCCAGAGCGGCGACAAACGCTGGTGGCTGAACACCCAGTGTGGCGTGGTGGAGTTTCCAGATTCCGAGCTGCAGCGATGGTGGGCCGACCCGGAAGCGGTCATCCGGACCCGCGTTTACGACGTACTGGACGGAGCCCGCCCATCCGCGCGACCACCTTTCAATTCAGCGGCCGGCTCGCCCGATGGACGCGTGTGGTTCGTGAACTCGGGCGTCGTCCAGATGCTGGATCCGGCGCGGCTTTCGCGACCAGCACCTCCGGCACAGACGTACATCGAATCGATCGTCGTCGACCGTAAGGAATTCCCAGCCACCCATGATCTCGAGCTCTCGCCGCATCCGCGCGACCTGGAGATTGACTACACTTCACCCAGCTTCCTGATCCCACAGAAGGTGCGGTTTCGCTACCGGCTCGACCCCGTTGACCGTGACTGGCACGACGCCGGCACGCGCCGGCGGGCTTTCTACACGGACCTGGCCCCGGGGAAGTACACCTTTCGCGTCATGGCATCCAATGGTGACGGCGTCTGGAACGATGCCGCCACCACGCTCGCGCTCTCCGTCGCTCCGGCCTTCTACCAGACACCTTGGTTTCGTGCGTTGTGCGCGGCCCTGTTTGTCGGCACTCCTGTGGGCGGCCTACCGAATACGTATCCGGCACCTTCGGCGCGAGTCCCAAAAACTGCGCGATGTGATCGAGACGATTCCGGCGATCGTCTTCGAGGTTGAAGCAGACGGGTCAGCTGCCTTTGCAAACCGGCGCTGGCTTGAATACACAGGTTCCCCGGTTCGGCAACTCGGCGAGATTGGCCCCCGACGATCCGGCTTGGCGTTACGCGACTTGTATGCACCCCGATGACCTCGATGCATACGTGGCACTCTGGAGGCCGGCCATCGCTACGGGACAGCCCTTCGAGTTGGAGACGCGCGTGCGCCGCGCCGACGGTAGTTTACCGGTGGTTCCTGCTCCGCCAGGTGCCGTTTCGCGACCAGCACGGGACGATTCGGAAGTGGTTCGGGACATTGTCCGACATCGAGGATCGGAAGCGGACCGAGCAGCAACAGGAGCGGCTATACCGCCTCGAGGCGGATCTCGCGCACATCAACCGCGTGAGCATGTTGGGAGAATTGACCGCGTCGATCGCGCACGAAGTGAACCAGCCTCTGTCGGGCGTGGTCAGTAACGGCGGCGCTTGCGTGCGTTGGCTGGACGGAGATGTTCCCGATCTGGAGGAGGCCCGAGCGGCAGCTCGGCGCATCGTGCGCGACGGGAAGCGAGCCGGAGACATCATTGCCCGGATTCGGGCGCTGACCAGACGGAAAGAGGTTCCCAGGGAACCGCTGGACCTGAACGAGTCCATCAGGGAAGTCCTCGCCCTGGTCAGCGACCAATTGAAGAAGCACGACGTGGTACTCCGAACGGATTTTGCGGACGACGCTTTTCCGGTGCTCGGCGATCAGGTGCAGCTGCAGCAAGTGGTGTTGAACCTGATCATGAATGCGATCGATGCTATGAGCAGTGTTCGTGAACACGCGCGACAGCTCGTGCTCACCACCCGCAACACGGACGCCGATCAGGTAGAGGTCTTGGTGGAAGACTGGGGAATCGGTCTCGATCCGAACACGATGCCGGTGATTTTCGACTCGTTCTATACGACCAAGCCGGGTGGCATGGGAATGGGACTCTCGATTTGCCGTTCCATTCTTCAAGCCCACTGGAGGCCGAGCTGTGGGTTACGCCCAAAGACGGCCCGGGTACGGTCTTCTGTTTTGCTCTCCCCAGGTGCGCCCACGAAACGGCAACTGCAAAGGTCACGGGAGTCTAACGACAATGCGAACGATGGAGCGAATAGTTGCAGTGGTCGACGATGACATCTCGGTGCGAGAATCGCTCGAGGGCTTGATCAGGTCGGCCCGCATCGAGGTGAGCGTGTTCGTTTCCGCGGAGGAGTTCTTGAATTCCGACCGTCTCCGCGAGGCGGACTGTCTCGTACTGGACGTACACCTGCCGGGGATGACCGGCATCGCAGCTTCACCGCCACCTCTTGGCCCACAATCGCAAAGTGCCGGCCATTTTCATCACGGCCCATTCAAGCGACGACCGTGCAAGGTCGGACGCTCGGTCGGAATGGACTGTTGCCTACTTGACGAAGCCATTCAGCGAGGACGAATTGCTCGACGCCGTCCACGCGGCTTTGAAATGGAAATCGAAGACCCGACAGATTGAATCATGCGTGACGAGTAAGCGAGGTGGTCCCATGACTCACACCCCGAGCCCTGGTTTACGTGGTGGATGACGACACGTCCGCGCGCGAAGGAGTGGCAAGCCTGATTCGCTCCGCCGGACTGACGGCCAAGACATTCACGTCAGCCGAGGAGTTCTTGGCTGCCCCTCGACCCAGGATGCCCAGTTGCTTGGTGCTGGACGTGAGCCTCCCCGGGGCAAGCGGACTCGATCTGCAGCAAGAGCTGGCCAAGTCGGATGCTCAGATCCCCATCATCTTCCTCACCGGCCACGGCGACATTCCAATGACGGTGCGCGCCCTCAAAGCAGGCGCAGCGACGTTCTTGACGAAACCTTTCGACGACGAAGAACTGCTGAAAGCCATCCGGCAGTGTATTACCCCCGACGAGGAAGAACGGCTTTACCTCCAATCGGAAATACGTTCCGAGCGCAACTTCGATGACATCGTCGGCAGGAGCGACGCGCTGCACAGAGTACTGGAACAGGTCGCCACGGTCGCACCGACCGATGCGACCGTGCTCGTGCATGGCGAGACCGGAACCGGCAAGGAACTGATCGCGCGCGCAATACACAATCTCAACGCGAGGCGTGAATCGCCCGTTTGTTCGGATCAACTGCGCTGCGATTCCTTCGGGACTGCCTCGAGAGTGAGCTGTTCGGGCACGAGAGAGGGGCCTTCACGGGAGCCCTGATGCAGAAGAAGGGCAGATTCGAACTGGCCGATCGAGGCTCTCTCTTCTCGACGAGATCGGCGACATCAGCCTGGAATTGCAGCCAAAGCTGCTGCGTGCCGTTCAGGAGCAGGAGTTCGAGCGTCTGGGAAGCGTCAAGACGATCCATGTCGACGTGCGCATCATCGCCGCGACCCACCGGGATCTCCGCGCGATGATTCGGGAAGGCAAGTTCCGCGAGGACCTGTTCTATCGACTGAACGTGTTTCCGATCGAGATCCCGCCGCTTCGGGAGCGTCGGGAGGACATTCCGCTGCTGGCTGACTATTTCGTGTCCAAGCTGTCCCCGCAGATGGGGAAGAAGATCAAGCCGATCTCCCCGCGAGCAATGGAACTCTTGGCGAACGCCTCGTGGCCCGGCAACGTCCGCGAGCTGCAGAACATCGTGGAGCGGGCCATCATCCTGTCCCGCGGCGAGGTGCTCGACCGCGCCGACTTCGAGCTGCCGGGCCTCATGGCGGCGCCCCCCCCGATGTCCGAGGCCGCGGAGCGCCAGCAGATCGAGGATGCGCTCCGCGCGTCGCGCGGGCGCATCTCGGGCGTGGACGGAGCCGCGCAGGCGCTCGGAGTCGCGCCCAGCACGCTCGAATCGCGCATTCAGCGTCTGGGGGTCGACAAGCTCGCCTTTCGCCGGCGCCCCAGCAGCTAACTCACCGTCGACTCCGGCGGCCTGCGCCGACCACTGCGACTTCCGCCCCTCTTGCCTTCGGGCAGCGCGAGCCCGACGCGATGGCGGGACATCGCGTTCCCGCGACCGAGGTTGGCGAGCATGACGGCAGCCGCGTCGGCGTAGGTCACGATCATCTGCGGAATCAGCGACGCGAAGACCGGTAGGAGCAACGCGCCCGGCAGGACGCGCGCCGAGCACCGGGGACTCGGACGGGGAGAGTGTCCAGCGAGATGCGCAGCCGGTCCATTCCGATCGCGGGCTCGTCGACCCATCGGCCCGGGACAGAGCAGCCTCCAGTCCAGGCTCGAACGGCGCAACCGCTCGAAGTTGAGCGCGTGGGGCCGGTAGGTCCGAGTTCAGCTTCGGCAGGTCGACGCCGCGACGACCCGACGAGTCGATGTCGAGCAACGCCGCCCCCGCCAGGAACCAGCAGACCGGGCTGCTCGCGATGCGGAAAGCGCCTCTCACGCTGGCGACGACACCGTCGACCAGGTCCACGAAACTCTCGCCGTTCGCGACGTGGCCGGCGCAATTGATCACGCGTCCTGTCCTCGAAGAGTTCAGCGGCAGTCGGTGCCGTGAGGTCGCCCGTGTGAACGCGAAACCCGCCCTTGACCTCGGGCGGCAGCTTGGAGGGTCGCGCACGAAGGCCGTGACCCCGTGGCCGGCGGGGCGCCTGACGCAGCACGTGGCGCCCGAGCGACCCGCTCGCGCCAGAACGATGAGACGCGTCATCGTCATCCTGCTATCTTAGTGGTCGTGCTTCACGACGTAATGCGCAGTGCAGCCGTGTGCCCACGACTTGCGGTGAAGCGCGGTGCGGCCGAATAGTCCCCACGTCTCGCGGCGTGTCGTGAAACCACTACGCGACGTGACTCGACCGAATCCTGCCTGGCAGGGAGGCTCGAGACGCCTCTTCGTGAATTCACGACGAGCGAGGCTCACGCACGGGGATCCCGCGGGCATTTCCCGTCTCTCCAGCAGTTTTTTCGTCGAGCTCGTCGGGCATGCCCGTTGCGATGAGGTGGGACGGAACGAGAGGAGGCCGCGATGACCACTGAAACCACTCGCCGTCGTCGCGACCTCCGTGGAGATGTCATGCGACAGTTCGCAAAGCTTGCGCGGTCTCTGATGCTAAGTGCTCTGGCGGCCTGTGTGATTACGGTGGGCGCGCCGTGTGCTGCCGAGGAGCCAGATCCACCCGACTCCACCTGGCGGTAGGCCATGGACGTGGCTCGCTATTCGCGCCCTCGGCCTGGCTGGAGCTGAGCACCCCGCTGCAGAAACGAGATCGATCTCAACGTCTATGGGTTCTACATCGGCAATTTGGATGTCCCGGTCGCGCAAGTCGACGCTCGCCATTCGCGCGACGAAGTTCCTCACGGTGACTCCCAGCTACATGTGCACTACTCGGTTCCTGCAAGCGGGCTCAACAAGCTGTCGCCGCAGCCCGGGCATTTCACCGACAGCTACGACGAGCAGCAATTTCGACTCGACGGCACCTTCACGATTCCCCGTTCGCAAGTTCGAGATTTCCGCGCGCGGACATGTACGTCGAGAAGGTTTCGTCCAGCTCCCGCGACGATATCAATCGCTATCGTGTCCGAATCGGGATCGCGCGTCCCATCGCGGTGCAAGGTCGCATCTGCGAAACCGTTTGCCTCGCTACGAAAGCTTCTACGAGCGCACCGGTGGGTGGAACAGAGAGCGAGTGTGGCGGGCGTCACGCTGCAACTCACGAAGCACGTGTTCGTTCAGCCCTCGTACCTGTGGGAAACCAGTGATCAGCGGCAGAGACATCAACTACCTGTTGTTTGGGCTGATCGTCAAGACCAAATAGGCCCTTTGTTCGTCGTCAACTGCCTTGAAAAGGAGACTCGCATGTCGAAAGTGTTGAAACGTGGAACCGCAGTGCTCGCGGGGATGGTGGCCAGCCTGGCGTTCGTCACGAGCGCGCTGGCGCAGATGCCCACGTCGCCATGGAAGAAGGGCGCACCATTCCCGGAGCCGGACGAAGAGCTCTACGGCGTCACCGTCGAACGGCAAGCTCTACGTGATCGGCGGCTGGGACGACGGCAAGGCTCGGGGCGTCAACTACGAGTACGACCCGGCGACCGACAAGTGGACGAAGAAGAGCCCGATGCCGCGGCCCGGCCCACCATGCGGCGCTGGCCGCTGCGAACGGCAAGATTTACGTGATGGGCGGCTTCGTCCCTCCGGAGGACACCGCCATCCCCGTTGGCGGCGCATGGGAACCCATCGACAACGCGTGGGAGTTCGACCCGGCCGCCGATTCGTGGAAGCCGCTGGCCCCGCTGCCCGGCAAGCGCGGTTCTGCGATCGCCGCGGAAGTGGGCGGCAAGATCTACGTGATCGGCGGCGCCACGACGGTGGAAGGGTCCAAGGACCCGTTCTTCACGTTCTTCGGGCCTGCTCGCGTTCTCGGCACCAACGACGTGTACGACCCCGCCACGAACAAGTGGGAGAGCCGCGACGCCGATGTCGGTGCCGCGCAATCACGCCTTCAGCGGCGTCGTCAACGGCAAGATCTACGTCATCGGCGGCCGCACCGGCCACGGCGTTCATCCTGTCGGCCACCAACACGGACGTGGTCGAAGAGTACAACCCCGTATCCAACACCTGGAGTGTCCCGAAGGAGCGGATGCCCACCGCTCGCAGCGGCAGGGCCTCCGGCACGGACGGCCGCAGGATCTACGTGGCCGGCGGCGAGGTGACCACCACGGAGCTCGTCGGCGCGTTTCGAGCCGTCGAGGCGTACGACCCGGCTGACGAATTCGTGGATGCACGCTGCCCTCCATGCCGATGCCGCGTCACGGCGTCGCCGGCGCGGTGATCGGCAATCGCTTCCACCTGGTGAGCGGGATGATCCAGTCGGCAGGGGCGCTGACGTTCCTCGACCCGACGCTCTCCACGCACACCGCGATGCACGACATCCTGGAGCTGCAGTTCGGTGCTCCGCCGACGGCCGCTGCGGACAGCACGGCGCCGGCGCCTTCCCAGGACCGGTGACCGACGATCGAATCCAGTCGTCATCAATCATGTCAACTGTTGAAGGAGACCTTCATGTCGAGAGTGTTACAACGGGCAACCGCACTGGTTGCCGGGACGATCGCCAGCCTGGTGTTCGTCACGACCGCGCTGGCTCAGATGCCCGCATCGCCCTGGAAGAAGGGCGCACCGTTCCCGGAGCCGGATGAGGAGCTCTACGGCGTTGCCGTGAACGGCAAGCTGTACGTGCATTGGCGGCTGGAACGACGGCAAGGCGGGGGCGTCAACTACGAGTACGACCCCGCCACCGACAAGTGGACGAAGAAACAGCCGATGCCGAGGCCGGCGCACCATGCGGCGCTGGCCGCTGCGAACGGCAAGATCTACGTGATGGGTGGCTTCGTGCCGCCGGCGGACACGGCTCTCCCGCTCGGCGCCGCATGGCAGCCCATCGACAACGCGTGGCAATACGATCCGGTCGCCGATACCTGGAAGTCGCTGCCGCCGCTGCCCACGAAGCGCGGATCCGCGGTGGCGGTCGAAGTCGGCGGCAAGATCTACACGATCGGTGGCGCGACGACGATGGAAGGGCCGGTGCTCGATGATTCGCACGGCCGTCTTGGCGAATCGAAGGACGCCGTTCTTCACCGCCTTCGGACCATCCCGGGTGCTCAGCGTCAACGAAGTGTACGACCCCGCCACGAACAAGTGGGAGACCCGCCAGCCGATGTCGGTGCCGCGCAATCACGCCTTCGCCGGCGCTGTCAACGGCAAGATCTACGTCATCGGCGGCCGCACCGGCCACGGCTTCATCCTGACCGCCACGAACACGGACGTGGTGGAGGAGTACGACCCCGTCTCGGACACGTGGAATGCTTCCAAAGGAGCGGATGCCCACCGCTCGAAGCGGAGGCGTCTCCGGCACGGACGGCCGCCGAATCTACGTGGCCGGCGGTGAAGTCACCACCCAACAGCTCGTCGGCGCGTTTCGAGCGATCGAGGCGTACGACCCGCTGACGAATTCGTGGAGCACGCTGCCCCCGATGCCGATGCCGCGTCACGGCGCCGCGGGTGCGGTGATCGGCAATCGCCTTTACCTGGTGAGCGGGATGATCCAGTCCGCCGGGGCGCTGGTGTTCCTCGACCCGACGCTCGCCACCCACACGGTGAGCCACGACATCCTGGAGCTGCCGTCCAATCCGATTCCTCCGGCCGCTGCTGCGAAGGCCGCACCGGCGGTTTCCGAGACAAGCACGGGCGCTGCCTCGATCGTGAAGGTGAGCGTTCCTGCGACGAACGCGGCGGCGCCTTCCGACGGCGCCAGAAGCTCTACACGCGCTACAACGTCAACAGCCCGGAAGGCCAGGTGATGCTCGCGAAATACGCGCGGGCGGTCGAGATCATGCGGACCTTGCCCGACTACGACCAGCATTCCTGGAACTGGTGGTGGTACACCCACTGGGTGAAAGGGCTTACCCGGCGGCGCTGTGGGACTTGTCGGAAAAGAAGAAGGCGGAGGTCATCGCCACACTTCCGAAGGAGTATCAGGCCGACGCCAACGCCGTGTGGAACGGCTGCCAGGCGCACCCCTACAACCCGTCGGACCCCGAGCAGTACCAGCAGTGGTATTTCCTGCCGTGGCACCGACTGATGCTGGCTGCAGTTCGAGGGCGTCATTCGTGAGGTGCTGCACGACGAGGATTTCACGCTGCCGTACTGGAACCCGATCACCGGGAATCCCGACGATCTCATCGTCCCCGCCGTGTTCCGTCAGCCGGGCAGCCCGTTGTACAACGGCACGCGCTGGTTCTGGGTCAACGCGCGGCGAACGGATCGACACCCTCTACAGGGACTGGATCAATCTGGACGCCCTCAACGAGAAGTTCTACATCGACTCGCCGACCGGCAACCTTGGGTTCAATCCCCGGCTCGATCAGAACCCGCACTTCTTCACGCACTTCGCCCTCGGCGGCGACATGGCCGAATTCTCCACCGTCGGAGGCGACCCGATCTTCTATCTCCATCACGCCAACATCGATCGGCTGTGGGAAAGCTGGAATCGGCTCGGCAACACCAATCCGACCGATCCCAACTACCTGGATCGCAAGTTCGCGTACGGCGACAGAAGCGGCAAGCGCGTGGATCTGCCCGTCAGCTCGGCTGACCGTACCGCGCAGCTCGGCTACCAATATGACAGCTATGAGAAGCCGCCCCAGCCACAGCGCCTGACGCCGGACGAGGCCGCCGGAAGAGAGCGCATCTACGAGACTCTCCACGAGCAGGCCCTCGGCGGTCTCGGCGATAACCCGCATGATCGACCGCTTCCGGCGGGAGATAGCCATGACGATGAAACGCATTCTCGCCGCCACCGCGCAGTCGCTCGTGGCCTCGCCGCCGGCGCGTTCGCCGCGCGCGGTGAGCGGGCGAACCGGTCCGGCGCTGCCCACGCGAGTGCCTCAGTCCCCAACCGTACTACCTGCCCCGATGCACCGGACTACGCAGCGACCATCCGGGCAACTGCCCGATCTGCGGCATGCCCCTCGAGGCGGATCGGGCGGCCCGCGGCATCCAGGCAACGACGCTGCCGTCCCCGCGCTGCCGCCCGGCGCAGTGCAGGTCGAGCAGTCAGCAGGCGATCGGCGTCCGGCTGGGCGTCGTCAGCCGGTTAGTCGCAGCACCCGGATGCTGCGGACGACCGGGCGCGGTGGCGCCGGACGAGAACCGGACGTATCCGATCGTCGCCGCCGTCGAGCGGCTGGATCCGCAACGTCGAGAACGTCGCGACGGGCGACGCCGTGAAGAAGGACCAGGTGCTCGCGTCGTTCTTCGCGCCCGACGCCCCAGCTCGAGAGGCGCAGCAGTCGTATCACGACCGGTCTCGAGATGCTCTATCGCGTGGCGAGCGCGCAACGCAGTGCGGTCGCACGACTGGCGACGCGCGCGTCGAGGAGATCGAGCGGCTCGCCGACGGGCTGCGGAGCCTGGGCGTCTCCAACTCGCCAGATCAGGGAGATGGGCAAGCGCCGCGAGCTCGTGCACGACATCCGCGTGGAGTCGCCGGTGGACGGCGTCGTGCTCAAGCGCGGCGTCTACGCCAGGCCTCCGGTTCGATCGCGGTTTCGAGTTCTACCGGATCGCGGATCTGAACCGCGTGTGGATTCTGGCCGACGTGTACCGCGACCAGCTGCCGTTCATCCGCCGCGGCGCTTCCGCGCGGATCACGACGGCCGAAGCAGCCACGCGCTGTCGGCGACGGTGAGCCCGTCGGAGCCGATCTTCGACGAGGCGACGCTGACGCTGAAGGTGCGGCTCGAGGCGGCGAACCCGCAGTCGGGCGCTCAAGCCCGGCATGTTCGTCGACGTGGAGTTCCCGGTCGATCTCCCGCGCGGCGCTCGTCGTGCCGGCGGACGCGATCGTGGACTCCGGGCTGCGCAAGACGGTGTTCGTCGACCGCGGCAACGGGTACTTCGAGCCGCGGCTGGTCGAGACCGGGTGGCGCATCGGCGACGACGTCGAGGTGACGAAAGGGCTCGTGCCCGGCGAGCGGATCGTGATCTCGGGCACCTTCTTCGTCGATTCCGAGAGCCGCATGAAGGCAGCCGCGTCGCGAAGCCATGATCGACCGCATCATCGACTTCTCGGTCAGGAACAAGTTCCTCGTCCTGCTGCTCGTGGCGCCGCCGCGCTCGCCGGCGCGCGCGCGCTGCAGAACGTGCCGCTCGACGCGATCCCCGACCTCGGCGACACGCAGGTCATCGTCTACTCGCGGTGGGATCGCAGCCCCGACGTCGTCGAGGCGCAGGTCACGTATCCGATCGTGACGGCGATGCTCGGCGCGCCGCGCGTGCGCGCGGTCCGCGGCGTCTCCGACTTCGGCTACTCGTTCGTCTACGTGATCTTCGAGGACGGCACCGACACCTACTGGGCGCGCACGCGGACGCTGGAGTACCTCTCGGGCGTGCTGTCGCGGCTGCCGCCCGATTCGCGGACGGAGCTCGGGCCCGACGCGACCGGTCTCGGCTGGGTGTTCCAGTACGCGCTCGTGGACCGCTCCGGCACAACACAGCCTGGCCGATCTGCGGTCGTACCAGGACTGGTACCTGCGCTACCACCTGAAGGCGGTGCCCGGCGTGTCGGAGGTGGCCTCGCTCGGCGGCTTCGGCCGGCAGTACCAGGTGAACGTCGGACCCGAACCGGCTGCGCAACTACGGCCTCTCGATCCAGCGCGTCGTCGAGGCGGTGCGCGGCGGCAACGTCGGAGACCGGCGGTCGGCTGCATCGAGTTCGGCGGCACCGAGTACATGGTGCGCGGCCGCGGCTACGCGAAGTCGATCGCCGACTTCGAGAGCATCGTCGTGTCCGCCAGCGAGAGCGGCACGCCGATCCGGATCCGCGACATCGGCCAGGTGACGGTCGGCCCGGATCTGCGGCGGGGCGCTGGCGGATCTGGACGGCACCGGCGAAGTGGTGTCGGGGATCGTCGTGATGCGCCAGGGAGAGAACGCGGTCGACGTGATCGATCGCGTCAAGGAGCGCATCCGCCAGATCGAGCCGGGCTTGCCGCCCGGGATGGAGATCGTCCCGATCTACGACCGCTCGGCGCTGATCCGCCGCGCGATCGACAACGTGAGCGAGACGCTCGTCGAGGTGGTGCTCACCGTGGCCTTCGTCGTGCTGCTGTTCCTGTGGCACGTGCCGAGCGCGCTCATCCCGCTCATCACCATTCCGGTTGCCGTGCTCGTGGCGTTCATTCCGTTCCGCGCGATGGGGATCACGGCGAACATCATGTCGCTCGGCGGCATCGCGATCGCGATCGGGCGAGCTGGTGGACGCGGCGATCGTCGTCGTGGAGCAGACGCACAAGAAGCTCGAGCAGGCGCAGCGCGACGGATCGACGCGCGACCATCGCCAGATCGTCCTCGAGGCGGTCAAGGAGGTGGCGCCGGCGAGCTTCTTCGCGCTGCTCGTGATCGCGGTGTCGTTCCTCCCGGTGCTGACGCTCGAGTCGCAGGAAGGGCGGATGTTCACGCCGCTCGCCTACACCAAGACGCTCACGATGCTCGTGGCGGCGGTCCTCGTGATCACGCTCGACCCGCGCGCTGCGCGTGCTCTTCACGCGCGTGCGGCGCTTCGAGTTCCGGCCCGCGTGGCTGTGCCGGGTCGGCCAACGCGGTGCTCGTCGGCCGCATCCGGTCCGAGGAGTCGCATCCCATCAGCCGCTTCCTCATGCGGATGTACGAGCCGGTCGTCCGCTGGTCGCTGCGGTGGAAATGGTCGGTGATCGGCGGCGCCGCGGCGCTCGTCGTCGTCACGGTGCCGGTGTTCACGCACCTCGGATCGGAGTTCATGCCGCCGCTCCGCGAGGGGTCGCTGTTCTACATGCCGACGACGATGCCCGGCATCTCGATCAGCGAGGCGCAGAAGCTGCTGCAGGTGAGCGACCGGGCGATCAAGCAGTTCCCCGAGGTCGATCGCGTGCTCGGCAAGGCGGGGCGCGCCGACACGAGCACCGATCCCGCGCCGCTTTCGATGCTCGAGACGGTGATCACGCTCAAGCCGACGTCCGAGTGGCGCCGTGTCGACACGTGGTACTCCGGATGGGCGCCGGAATGGATGAAGCGCGTGCTCCGGCACGTCACGCCCGATCACATCTCCGAGGAGCAGCTGGTCGAGGAGATGAACGCGGCGCTGACGTATCCCGGCGTTTCGAACGCCTGGACGATGCCGATCAAGGCGCGGATCGACATGCTGACGACCGGGATCCGCACGCCGGTCGGGCTGAAGATCTCCGGCGCCGATTTCGCCGAGATCGAGAAGATCGGCACGGCGATCGAGGCGGCGCTTCCCGCCGTGAGCGGCACGCGCAACGTGTTCGCGGAGCGCACCGGCAGCGGGTTCTTCCTCGACATCGAGTGGAACCGCGACGCGCTCGCGCGCTACGGGTTGAGCGTCGAGGCGGCGCAGAGCGTGGTGCAGAACGCGATCGGCGGCGAGAACGTGACCACCACGATCGAGGGGCGCGAGCGGTATCCGGTGAACGTCCGCTACATGCGCGATTTCCGATCCGACACCGACGCGCTCGCGCGCGTGCTCGTGCCGGCGTCGGACGGGCAGCGGCAGATCCCGCTCGGCGAGCTGGCGCGCGTGAAGGTCGCGACCGGACCCGCGATGATCCGCGACGAGGACGGGCTGCTCACCGGATACGTCTTCGTGGACGTCGCCGGCCGCGACATCAGCAGCTACGTGGACGAGGCGAGCCGCGTGGTGCGCGAGCAGGTGAAGCTGCCGCCGGGCTACGCGGTGCTCTGGAGCGGCCAGTACGAAGCGATGGCCCGCGTGCGCGCGCGTCTCGCGTACATCATCCCGTTCACGCTGTTCGTCGTGTTCGTGCTTCTGTACCTGAACACGCGGTCGCTCGTGAAGACGGCGATCGTGTTGCTGGCGGTGCCGTTCTCGGCCGTCGGCGCCATCTGGTACCTGTACCTGCTCGGCTACAACATGAGCATCGCCGTCTGGGTCGGGCTGATCGCGCTGCTCGGCGTCGACGCCGAGACCGGCGTCTTCATGCTGCTGTATCTCGACCTCGCGTACGAGAAGGCGTCGCGCGAAGGACGCCTGCGAACACTCGCCGATCTCCAGGCGACGATCGTGGAAGGCGCCGCGAAGCGGCTGCGCCCGAAGTTCATGACGGTGGCGACGATGTTCGTCGGCCTGATCCCGATCATGTGGGCCACCGGCACCGGGTCCGGACGTGTGGAAGCGGATCGCCGCGCCGATGGTTGGCGGCATCTTCACGTCGTTCGTCCTCGAGCTCGTCGTCTACCCGGCGATCTACGAAATCTGGAAGTGGCACTTCGAGATGAAGCGCGCCCGCGCCGAACCGCAGCCGCCAAATACCGAGCAGCGATGGGCTGAGGCCGGACTGAGGCTTAAACGTTTCAGCTGATGATTCCGCGCGCTTCAGCGCGAGCGGCGGCGATGCGTGCGATCCGTTCCGCGCCAGCAGCGGAGATACTTCGCACCACCTGGCCCTTGACGGCTTCACCTCGGTGAGGCCGAGTTCCGCCCCGATGTCGCCGATTTCGATTCCCTCGGCGATCATGCGCAGCACACGTAAGCTCGATCGCGGGAGAGCGGCTCGTTGCCGACATGTTCGACGACGCTCGTAGGTCTACCTCGGGTGAGAGCAGCGCCCTCTTTCCCCGCATGAACGGCCCGGATCGTCGACGGCAGCTCCTTTCCGCGGGCGTGCTTTCTTCAGCAGGAAATTCACTTTAGGCGCCCGGCTTTGATGGCGCGCATGCACCTGGGCGTCGCCGAGGTACGTCGTCCAGCACCACGATGCGCGCGTCCGGATGCCGTTGCGACCGGATCGCCTCCAGCTGCGTCCAGAGCCGTCCATCTCCGGCATCTGGAGGTCCATGAGCGTCACGTCAGGGCCGGTGCCGGTTGAACAGCTCGACCGCCTCGCGGCCGTTCGCCGGCTTCAGCGACGAGCACCATGTCCGCTTCGTCTGCGATGAGTCCCGCGATTCCGGCGCGCAGCAGGGGGTGATCATCGACCGTGAGAATTCGAATATGGCTGGAATCGCGGCTCGCGTCTCGTCCAGAGGACGTCACCATGACTATTGCCGCGCCTTCCAGATCCGGATCACCCGACCCCTCCGGACGCGCCGGGTGCGATGGCCGACATGCGGTAAGAAAGTTCGCACGTTTCGCCCGTGCCTCCCGGCATCCCAGACAGAGCCCCAAAAGCGCCCCGTACGAGGCAAATGTTTCGCTCGATTGGCTACGACGGAACGCACCGATCTGGCATAAGAAAGCTCATGCCCGCGGCCGCAGCGTGGGCTAAATCCTGCTTTCAGCAACCTCTTGCCGTACCGACGACTCCATGAGGTCACGATCCCGCCGGGATCCGGGTTCTCACCGTTGACGATCATCCCGCTGCTGCGTGAAGGCATTGCCGGTCTGATCGCGGACGAGATCCGGACATGACGCTCGTGGCGCAGGCCGCCAACGGCCGCGAGGCCATCGACGCAGTTTCGACACCCATCGTCCGGACGTCACACTGATGGATCTCCAGATGCCGGAACTGAGCGGCGTGGAGGCGACGAGCGGCGATTCGCGCAGGTTCCCGGACGCCCGGATCATCGGTGCTCGACTACCTATACGGGTGATGTGCAGGTCGCGCCGCGCTCACAGGCGGGAGCAAGCGGGTGCGTGCTGAAGAGCTCGATCCGCACAGGAACTGCTGGCAACAATCAGCGCGGTTCGCAGGCAGTAAGGTCTCTCCCGGATGTGGCATTTGCCATGGCGAACCGCGCGGGCGGCGAGACACTCTCGCCGTCGGAAACCCGAGTCCCGCAGCGATTCGCCGACGGCCTCTCGAACAAGGAAATCGCCGCGAAAGCTCTCGCGTGACCGAGAGAGGCGGTCGAAAGGCCAGGTCAAGAGCATTCTGTCGAAGCTGGACGCCCGCGATCGAACGCATGCGGCGGTCATTGGGATCAGGGCGCATCATCGATCCGTAGCGTTTGCCTCGGTAGAGCACCAAAAGATCGAGACGGGGCCCGCCTGAGCGGCGTTGTTAGCGATGCTGTGACGGTCACCTGAGTGAGTAACGCTCGTTCGAAAACCGTCCGGCTGATCGAGACGAGGAAGAAGTGCGATGAATGGCCGCTGATTCTCGCGTGTGTCTTGGATCTTTGGCAGCGACGTCTCTGGTGCTCACGCAGACGGCCACTGGTGTGATTCGGGGGGACGGTTGAAGGCCTCGCTGGCGGCGTGGTGATTGACGTTCATGTGCAGTTGGTCGATGACGCGACATCAGAGCTGGACAACTGTCGACCGCGCACGGTTTTCGATTCCGGGTTGCCGTTCGGCCATTACCGGGTCGACCTTGATCATCCCGGCTTCAGCAGGCGGTGATTGAGGGTGTCGCTCAGGTGGCGCAGACCGTGGGCTTCGTCACTTTTGAGTTGGATCGGTGACTGAGTCGATTGTCGTTCAGCCGGCCGTGAAGCTCGAGCCTTGAGCTGCAAGCTTGTCTCAAGTCATCGGTGACAGCGGCTTCTCGGCTTCCGCTGAACGGGCGCAATGTCATGCAGCTCGTTTCTCTATCCGCCGGGGTGATCAGCAGGGGCGCCAGTGCCACTCAGCGCCAGGTAATTATGGCCGGGTTCTCCGTGGGGGGCAGAGACAATACGTCGGTGGTTCTGTCGACGTAAATCAGCGGCCAGGAGCTGAGCAATTATCCGTTGGCGATACCTCCCTGGATTCGTTGGCCGGAATTCCGTGTTCAGACCGCCAACTACTCGGCGGGTTGGCGGGAATTCAGGTGTGATCAATGTGGTGTCAGCGCGCTCAAATGAGTTCCACTCCACGTTATGGTTTTTCCGCGACGATGCGCTGGACGCTCAATCTTTTCAGCACGGCGGTTGATCCGCTGACGCGGAATCAGTTGGTTTTGTCGCCGGCGTATTTCACCGGGGCTTTCGGCAGGACAGACTCTTTTGGATGTTCTCGTATGAAGGGGCCGCGGCGTCAGCGGCGGTGGCGACGGCTTTGGTGCCGGGTGAAGGAACGGTGGGGACTTCAGTGGCGCGCCATTATCGTCGATCCGTTTAGCAAGTTCCGTTTCCGGGAAATGTGATTCCGGCGGGCCGGATCAATCGGTGGGCGCCGCGCTTGCGGCATCCGGCCCCCAGTAGCGCTGATCCGTCGCAACTACGTTGGCCATCCAGAAGGTGTCAATAACAACGTCTGGCGGCGCAGGTGGCTATCGGGCTGGAAGCCGGGATGCGATCTGGGGCCGGTTCGCCCGGAGTGCTCCTTTCGATCGCGGTGTCGGACAGTCGCTCTCGCCTGCATTCCCGGATTCGATCAGAACAGTCTGAGAACAACCTGCAGCGGCTTCGGTCATGCGCACCTTCACTCCGGTGATGTTTAATGAGGTGAGTATCGGGTTTGTCAATTTCGGCGCGGCGTCGTTCGGTTGATGCGTTCGCGCAGTTGGATCAGGGGTTGGGCATCAAGGGGACAAGCCGTGGGCCGCCGACGACGGCGACGAGTGGATCGCCGCGCCTTCCGATGGGCTGGGCGAGCCGCTGGAAGCTCAGCGCGGCCCGCCAGCTTGCCGGTGAGCGCCCAGCCTCGCCGTCGACCTGCCCATGCCGCGGGCCTCCCGGCCGGCAGGGCGAGGCACGCCGGCGCCCTCCGAAGGGCCGCTCCCGGCCCGCCGCGGGCCGGCGCCGCCCGCCCCCGCGCCACGAGGCCGGCCGCCGATCCCGCGCCCGGACGACGACGCGCACCGGCGCCGACGACGCTGGCCGCGCTGCGCGGCAGCTCGCTGCGCGAGCGAGGCCACCGTCCGGCGCCTCGCCGCCAGACCTCCACGACGCCGTGCGGGCGCTCGCCGCCGCCGCCTGCGCGCGGCCGGCGACCGCGACGCGCTCGAGCGCGAGCGCGACGCCGCCATCGCGGCCCGCGACCAGCGCGCTGGCGCGCCGCAGGCCTCGACCCACGACGCGGTCGTCGAGGAGCAGCGACGACCGCGCGTGCGCGAGCGCTCGGCCGCGCTCTACGGAGCGCTGACGAGGCGCTCGACGCGCGCGGCGGCCAACTTCGAGCGCAAAGGACGCGCATCGCCGAGCGCGACGCCGCCTTCGCCGAGCGCGACCGCGCGGTCGGAAGCCCGCCGCGCCGCGGTCCACGCGACCTCGAGGCCCTCGAGCAGCCGCGTGGCCGCCGCCGAGCAGGCGCGCCGAGGAGCTCGTCAGCCCTGTCCCGCCGTCCGGGCCCGTCCGCGCGACTGCCCGGCCAGGAGCGCGAGCGACGTCAGCCCCGGGCCGGCAGCTGGCGTTGGGCCCAGCGCGATCGTCGCGCTGATCGTGGCTCCTCGTCGCGGGCGCTCGTCGTACCACAGGATCCTGCAACGGCCTCGTCTGACGGCCGCCGGCGCGGCGGCAGGCGCCGCTTCAGGCGCCGACGCCGAGCAGGTGCGCACCATCAGCCCGCGCGCCACGTCCGCGTGGACGGGCTCGCCGTCGTCGAGCGTGCTCGCCTCGTCGAGGCCGACGAGCGACCCCTTCGCGCACAGCGGGCCAGACGGCCGCGCGGGAACGTCGTCGCGGACCCGCGGCCTCGTCCCAGCCGCGCTGCCGCTGCGTGGCGCAGACCCCAGCGCATCCAGGCGCGGACTAGCGGCGCCGTGAGGCCGCCGCGCCGCGCCGAACATCGACACTTAGGCGACGCCACGGCCACCGCGCGCTGCAACTCGCCGACCGAGAGCGCCCTCGAAGCGCGTGCTGATCCTGCCGTTGCGGTCGATGACGAAGGTCACGGCTCGCTGGCCAGCCTGCCACGCGGCGACCTGCGAGCGCACGCCCTTGGCCGACCGTGTTGTCTGAGTAGATCTCCTGGTGGACGAAGGCCACGCCCTTCGGGCGCCCGCCTTACGACCTGCTCGACGATGTCGACCACCGGGCCGCAGACGCGGCTCTTGTACAGCGGCGTGGCGCAAGGTGATGACGACCGGGCTCTTGCCGAGCACGTCTGCGGCGAGGTCGGTCTGCAGCAGGTCCTTGGCGCTCGAGGCGGCGCGGTGTCGAGCTGGGCGGCGTCGCCGCCGACGTCGGTCGAGCGTCCTGGGTGTGGACGCTTGATCGCGCTGGTCGCCGGCGTCGGGCGGGCCGCTCTTAGCCGCTCGGCGGTGACGTCGACGCCGGTAGCCGTTGGTCACCGAGGAGCACGAGCGCCCGTCAGAGCTTCGCGATCGGCGACGACCGCCTGCTGCCGTTGCGCTTGAACGGCACGTCGGCGACGTAGACGGACTTGCGCCGCGCTGGGGTCGCGGCGCAGATCGTCTGGCTCTGGAACTGCGGCTTGACGGCCAGCGACTCCGAGCGCGCAATGTAAGGGCCCGCGCACGCCGAGCCGTCCTGGCGCGCGGTGTAGAGCAGCGACCTCAGCGCCGGTGATCTGCTTGCGCGCGGTGTCAGCAGCGCGAAGCCGAAGCGGTTTGGCCCTTGTGCAGCAGCGAGACGCTCGGCGCGGCACCGGGCCCTTGCCCTGTCGGCCATCGACGCGAGGTCGTTCAGAGTCGTGCCTGCCGTTCGCGGCGGGAAGTCGGCCGGCTGGCCGGTCGGCTCCGGGCTGCGGGGGCGGCTCTGTCGGGCTTGTTGAGCCGCCGCAGCCGGCCACAGCGGCGCTCGCGGCCGCGAGCGATGCCGAGGAGAGGACGAGAGAGGACGATGCACGCCGCCCGAGGTCTGAGGCACAGCCGATGCAGACGCCGCGCCGATCCGACGGCGACTGAGGAGACGGGCCGGCGCCGCGCGGGCGGCGCTGACGAGGAACTCGGCGGTCGCGCGCTCGGCGTCAGTCGCAGCCAGCCCAGGCCGAGCGCGCTGCGCCTCGCCGGCCTTGCGCATCGCGCACCGAGCGCCTGGTGGTCGGCGATCGCGCCCGCCAGTCAGCGTCGCCGCGCTCGGCGAGTGCTCGACGGCAACTGCAGGTGCGCCTCCAGCACGCGCAGCTGCGCGCGGTCGCGCGTGCGCGCGCGCTTGGCGCGCGCAAGCGGTCCCACGCGCGGGCGAAGGAGACAGCTCGTGCGCCCGCCGCGGCGGTGCGCGGCGAGCATCAGGCACACGCCGCCCGGCGCGGTCGGTGTGAGGCGCCGACGATGATCTCGTGCGGAGCGGATCCCGGCCAGCATCGCCTCGCGCGTGCGCAGCGGCAGGCAGTCGATGGCGAGGCGGAGGTCTTCGACCAGTGAACGCGTGCGTCCAGCAGGCTTGCCGCCTCGGAGGGTACGCCTTCGCGCCCGCGACGAACCAGCCATATTCCCTGTCCGCTGAAAGGACGGCTTGTAGGCTCGGCGTGCGCGTCGGATACTGGGGCCTGGGCCTCACGCGCGAGGACCAGCTCGCGATCGTCCGGAGGCCGAGCGGCTGGGCTACGACAGCGTCTGGACGCGCGGAGGCCTACGGCTCCGACGCGGCGACGATCCTCGGCTGGATCGCCGGGCAGACGACGAAGATCCAGCATCGGCTCGGCGATCTTCCAGATGCCCGGCGCGCTCGCCGGCGATGACCGCGATGACCGCCGCGACGCTCGACCAGCTCTCCGACGGGCGGATGATCCTCGGCATCGGCTCCTCGGGGCCGCAGGTGGCCGAGGGCTGGCACGGCCAGCGCTTCGCGCAAGCCAGCTCCAGCGCACGCGCGAGTACGTCGCGGTCGTGCGCAAGGCGCTGGCGCGCGAGCGCGTCGAGTTCACGACGGCGAGACGCTCGACGCTGCCGCTGCCCGGACGGGCCCGGGCAAGGCGCTGAAGCTGACGATCGCGCCCGTGCAGGAGCGCGATCCCGATCTACCTCGCGGCGATCGGGCCCAAGCAACACGACGCTGGCCGGCGAGATCGCCGACGGCTGGATCCCGACGCTGTTCTCGCCCGAGCACGTCGCCGAGTTCCGGCCGCTGCTCGAGGAGGGCGCGCGCGCGCCGGCGGCGCAAGCGCTCGACGACTTCGACATCGCGCCCGACGGTGCAGGTGTTCGTCACCGACGACCTCGACGCGGCGCCGCGACGCGATGCGCCCGTTCATCGCGCTGTACGTCGGCGGCATGGGCTCGCGCGACACGAACTTCTACAACCAGCTCGTGCAGCGCTACGGGTTCGAGGACGCCGCGCGCGAGGTCCAGGACCTGTACCTCGACGGCAAGCGCGACGAGGCGATGGCGGCGCTCCCGGACGAGCTGATCGACACGGTCGCGCTGTGCGGGCCGCCCGACGTCGTGCGCGAGCGCCTGGCCGTCTACCGCGACGCCGGCGTCGGCACGCTCGGCGGTCACGCCGATGGCGTGGGACGCGCGACGAGCGCCTCGAGCAGCTGCGGCTCGTCGCCGAGCTTGCGACGCCTGACCGTGTGCGGCTGCTCCTCGGCGCGTTCGGCGACCCGGGGCACGCGTTCCCGATGCTCGCCCTGGGCGACGCGCTGGTGGCGCGCGGGCACGACGGTCGGCGCTGCAGACGTGGTCGCGCTGGGAGCCGACGCGTGCGCGGCGCGGGATGGCGCTTCGCGGCGGCGCCGGAGTACCAGGTCTTCCCGCACGCGCGAGCGGCCGCTGAAGCCCTACGAGGCGGTCGGTGCGGGCGGCCGCGCGAGACGCGCCCGCTGGTCGGCGCGCTGCGCCCGACGTCGGTGGTGGCTGACATCCTCACCCTGGCGCCGGCGCTGGCCGGCGGAGCTCGAGGGCGTGCCGGTGGCGACGCGTGATCCCCACGTCGATCCGCGCGTCGAGCGTGGCTGGCCGCCGTACTCGCTCGGGCGCGGCTGCCGCGCACGCTGGTCGGCCGCGGCCTGTGGAGCGGGCTGTCGCCGCTTGGCCGATCGCCGGCCTCGAGCACGGGCGCCGCGGAGCTCAACGAGACGCGCCGGCGCGCTCGGGCTGGCGCCGCTGCGACCGCGTGCACGGCGGGATCTCGCGCGCGCTCGGCGCTGGTGGCGACGCTTCCCGCAGCTCGAGTACCCGCGCGCGGCCGCGCTGCCGCGACGCACGTCGTGGGGCCGCTGCTGTGGGAGCCGCCCGCCGGCGACGATCGAGCTGCCGCCCGGCGACGGCGCCGCTCGTGCTCGTGGCGCCCTCGACCGTCGCAGGACCGTCGCACCAGCTGCTGCGCGCGACGCTGGCGGCCGCCAGCCGACTGCCCGGTGCGCGTGCTCGGCGACCTGGAACCGCGCAGGCCGCTGGCCGAGCCCGCTGCGCACGTGCCCGCGCAACGCGCTCGCCTGGTCGACTGGGTCTCCTACGCGCAGACGATGCCGCTGTGCGACGTCGTGGTCTGCCACGGCGGCCACGGCACCTCGGTCGCGCGGCGCTGACCAGCGGCTGCGCCGTCGTCGTCGGTCCCGCCGCGGGCGACATGAACGAGAACGCGGCGCGCGCATCGACTGGGCCGGCGTCGGGCGTGCGCCTCCCGCGGCGGCTGGCGGCACCGCGACTGCGTCCGCCCTCGACGCGGCCGTGCGCTGCGC
>ERZ1370068.3057-contig-2181_pt1 | contig 47216 bp, 71 predicted proteins | sample MGYA00561227_ERZ1370068 | MGnify/ENA primary metagenome ERZ1370068 (study PRJEB38410, sample SAMEA6850437) | metagenome | study: Metagenomic assessment of the ecological functions of the soil: analysis of the soil microbiota associated with the... | reverse complement strand
TGTCGACGGGACCTGAGGCGTTTGCACCTGGCCCCGGGCTGCGTGGCGCCGACGCTGGCGACGCGGGCGAGCCGCTGTCGGGCGGCGTCGCGGGCTGGATTCCGTTTGCGCTGGCGGCGCGGGCGCGGCCGGCTGCTGCGCGCTCACTGCCGAGGGCGCGGTGCGCCACCGACCAGCAGCAGGGCCAGCATCGATCCGATTGCCCAGTTCATACGTCTCATGGGTGCTCTCCCTCAATGTCGAGGCTCGGCTCGACTCTATTTATCTGGAAGCAATGCGGGTGCCACGGTGTTCGGAGCGAGAGATCAGCCACTTGGCGAGAGGGGTGCGCCATCTCTCCCAGGTCAGGGTTACCGCTTCGGCCGGGGGTGACTTATAGTAGGGGCACTCATAGAGCCCTTCCGTCATGGTCACTCCCTCGCCACCCGAGCCCCCGCGCGACGCCGGCGTGCGCGTCCGGTCCGCGCGTTGCCGCCGCCCGGCGCCGCACACGCCGCCGGAGCGTTGCTCGTGCTCCCTGGCGGGCGCCCTGGCCATCCGCATCCTGCTCGGCGCGATGCTCGTGCTGGCGATCTGGGTGGCGGCGAACTGGGTGTATCACGTGATCCGCAAGCCCTCGGCGCTGTTCTTCCCGGTGGACTGCGCGTGCGCTGGCCAAGGCGCCGTCCGAGACATGGCGGCAGTACGGCTCGCTCTTCCGCGAGCATTCGACCTCCGTCATCACCCCCGAGCGCTGCTGGGCGCGCTCGCCCAGGGTCAGAGCGCCGGCGATCCGGTCAGCGCGGACGTACTGGCGCTGGCGGCTTACCTGGAATCCGCTCGCGCTCTATCAGCCGGCGTCGAGCGCGGTCGGCATGTTCCAGCTCACGGACGCGACCTCGCGGGCGCGCGGCGGCCTGCATCCACCGGTCATGTGGTGGTCGAGGCCGGCGCCTGGCACGACATCCACTCGTGCTGGTTCAATCAGCTCTATACGCGGGTGATCCGAGCCACGCCGTGGAGCTCACCGCGGCGCTGCTGGATCGCCAGGTGGCACGCGTGCTGGCCCGCCAGCGGCTCACCGCGGTGCCCCTCAAGCAGAAGCAGGACACGGCCGCCCTGATCCACCTCTGCGGGGAAGGGGCGGGCGCCGCGTACCTGCACGGCGCGGGCTCCGGCTGACCCCCTCGGCCAGCGATGCGGCGACCATGACGTCCGGCGTTACCTGGGGCAGGTCAACGCGTTGAAGCGCCAGTTCGCCACTCAGAACATGACAGTGAGGTACGATCCATGCGCAAGACCATCACCGGCACCGGCGGCATGCTGCTGATCCAGACCCTGAAGGACGCGGGCGTCGAGTACCTCTTCACCAACCCCGGCTCCGCCGAGACCGGGCATCTTCGCCGCGCTCGCCGAGGACGGCGACCAGCGGCTCGTGGTCGGCAAGCACGAGGGGCTGGTGGCGGCGATGGCCGACGGCTATCACCGCATCAGCGGCAAGGTCGGCGTCGTCATCGCGCACGTCGATGGGCGGCTCCTACCAGCTGGCCGGCCAGCTCTTCAACGCGCAGGTCGCCGGCTCGTCGCTCCTGGTCATCGCCGGCGACTGGGCGTCCGGAGCTGCAGGACTACCGCGGGCTCGCGCCCTTTCCCGGTCTGACCCAGGCCGAGTCGATGCGGCCGATCACCAAGGAGGCGCGCTGCGCCTACCACGGTGCACGCGAATCCGGCCGCGATCACCGTCGCCACCATCCGGGCGCTGCGCGAGGCGACCACGCCGCCGACGGGGCCCGTGTACCTCTCCATCAGCGCGGAGCTGCTCAACCGCGAGGGGCTCGAGGCGCAGATCGGCGAGGAGGCGCGGCTACACAGATCGAGCGGCCGGGCGCCGGCGCGCGCCGCAGACGGTCGAGGCGATCGCCCGCGCGGCTCGGCGAGGCGCAGTGCCCCGTGCTGCATCTTCGGCGACGACGTCTGGCGCGAGGGCGCGCAGGCCGAGGCCGTGCGGCTGGCCGAGGCGCTCGAAGCGCCGGTGTTCACGCACGCCGGCAGATCTTCGCCAACTTCCCGCACGCGCCATCCGCTCTATCTGCGGCATGTATCCCGTCTCCAAGGACTTCGAGAAGGTCACGGGCCTCAAGCCCGATCTCATCTTCCTCGTCGGCTGCCAGGGCGTGCACGGCGCCGTCAGCCGAGCCGCGCGGTGATGCAGATCGGCCCGAACCCGCTGCTCATGGGCCGTCACTACCCGCTCGACGTCGCCGCGCAGTGCGAGCTGCGCGAGACGCTCCGCGATCTCGTCGAGGCGCTGACGCGCCTGCAGCGCGCCGACCGGAGCGCCGCGTGGGCCCGCCAGCGCGCGAAGGTGCGCGCGTTCGCCAAGCCTCCTGATCGAGCGCGAGGAAGACCTCGTGCGCGAGCACCAGCACGACGCGCTCGTGCATCCGAGCGTGCTCGAGGCGCATCTCGCCGAGATCGCTGCCGAAGAACGACCGTGATGGTGCAGGAGAGCTCGACCGCGCGCGACGACGCTGCTGCCCGTTCGGCCACGGCGGCATGGCGTGGACGCGAAGCGGCGGCGGCTCGCTGGGCTTCGGCGTGGGCGCGGCGATCGGCGCCAAGATCGCCGTCGGGCCGCGAGCGGCCCGTGGTCCTGCAACCTGGGCGACGGCGCGCTCGACCTACAGCGCGGCCGGGTTCTGGACCATGGCGCGCTACAACACCGCCAGTGCTGACCGTCGTCTCCAACAACGAGAGCTACCAGGTCGTGCGGCACAACTGGGCACGCGAGATGCCGGACAGCAAGATGATCCGCGAGGACAAGTACCCCGGGCTCTGGCTGGGCGCGCCGGCGATCGACTACGTCGCGCTGGCCCGCTCGCAGGGCGTGGAGGGCGAGCGCGTCGACCACGGTGAAGGATCTCGGAGCCCGCGCTCCGGCGCGGCATGGAGCAGATCACCCGCGAGAACCGGCCCTACCTGGTCGAGGTCGTCGGTCGCCCGCGAGGGCGTCGGCGCCGAGTCGACCTGGTACCAGGACTGGCGGCTCTAGGTCGTGCGGTGATGGGCTGGTCTCGCTATGCGGGGAGCTTGTCACCGTCGGGAGGCGCGGGCACCTCGAACGCATTGACCATGCCGGAGAGCAGCGCGAAATAGTTCGCGGCGGCGGTCAGCTCGACCAGCCATCTGGTGCCGTGGCGCTTCTGAAGCGCGTCGAAGGCCGCCTGGTCCACTCGGGTTCGTCCGCATGAGCTGCCGGGTATAGGCCACGGATCTCCCGCTCCTCCACGGGCAGGTGCTTGCCGGGTCGCTCCTTGGCGCGAATGAGGTCGATCGCCCCTTCCCGCACTCCGGCGCGCCGGGCGGCGCCCACCTGGGCCGACCACGCATAGGCCGCCTCCCGCTCGCGCACGGCGGTGAGGATGGCGAGGGAGCGGAGCCGGCCCTCCACCCACGCTCTCGTCGCGGTAGAACTTCACGAGCTCAGCACTCCGCTCCGCGAGCCGGGGCTGTGGAGCAGGATGCTGAAGGGGCCGCGGACATTGCCGAACATCTCCACCACGCCGTCCACGATGGGCGCGTGCTCCGGGGACACATCGGACTTGCCGGTGATGGGCGCGACTCGAGGCATGGGGTATTCTCCCTTGCGGCACACTCTAGCAAAAGGGGAGGTCGGCATGCGCTATCGCCCGTTCGGCCGGACTGGTCTGCAAGGTGTCGGCGGTGGGTCTTCGGCTGCTGGCCGATGGCCGGCGATCGCTTACGGCGCCATCGAGGACGGCGAGGCGATCAAGGCCATCCATCGCGCGCTCGACCGCGGTGTGAACTGCGTGGACACCGCGCCCGCCTACGGCGCGCGGCCACTCGGAGGAGGTCGTGGCGCGCGCGCTCGAGAGGTCGCCGCGCGCGACGTCATCCTCGTGACCAAGTGCGGCGTGAAGGTCCCGCCGCCCGGCCAGCTCGGGCCGCTGCGCGACTCGAGCCGGGCGAACATCCTCGCCGAGGTCGACGCGAGCCTCAAGCGCCTGCGCACCGACTGGGTGGACGTGCTGCCTGATCCACTGGCCGGACGCCGAGCACGCCGTTCGAGGAGACGCATGCGCGCGCTCGAGGAGGTGGTGGCCTCCGGGCGCGCCCGCTTCGTCGGCGTGTCGAACTTCACCGGTCGCCATGCTGGCCGAGTGCCTGGGCACCCGGCGCGTCGACGTCTCGCAGGTGGGCTATCACATGCTCGACCGGCGCGCAGGAGTACGGAGACCTTCCCCTACTGCCTCGCGAACGGCATCGGCGTGATGGGCGTATGGGCTCGCTCGGCCACGGGCTGCTCACCGGCGCCTTCACCGCCGGCGACCGACCTTCGAGCCCGGCGCGCGACTGGCGCGCGGCGGCGTGGCCTTCGGCCAGCCCATCTTCCGGGGCGACAACTCTCAACACCAATGTCGGCGTGGTCGAGCGGCTGCCGCCGCGAGATCGCCGAGCCTCGTGGCGTCTCCGTGAGTCAGCTCGCGCTGGCCTGGGTGCTGGGCAATCCCGCGATCAGCACGGCGCTGGTGGTGGGCGCGCGGACGCCCGCGGAGGTGAGACGCCAACGACGCGGGCGCCGAGCTTCGAGCTCACCGCCGACGAGCGGGCGCGGATCGACGCCATCATGGCCGGGGCGGCAGGCCGGGTGAGGGAAATTCACCCCGCTGCGGCCGGCCAGTGGAGCCCTGGGGCGCCAGATCCAGCCGGTTCCGCGCACCGTCCCGCTGCTTGGCCTCCTCGAGCCAGACCACCTCGAGCTGGGCGCCCTTGTCGGAAGCGAGTTCTTCATCGCCGAAGTTCTTCACCCGCGAGCTCCACGAGGAGACCTGCTTGGGGTACGGCGTGTATGGCGTAGTAGACCTGGTCGGCGACATGGCGCTGGATGTCGTCGATCACCTTCTTGCGCGACGATTTCGCGGTGTAGCGGCGCTGGGCGTCCAGCATCACGTCGAGCTGGGTGTCGCTCACGTGGCTGCGGTTGTTGGCCTCGCCGGACGGAAGAAGTTGTAGAGATAGCCGTCCACCTCGGTGAAGATCGACGACAGGGGCCCCAGGTCACCTCGTCGAACTTGCCCACGGAAGAGCCCCGGATGTAGTTGCCGTATTCCTCGTTGACGATCTGGGCTCGATGCCCACCGCCTTAGAGGTAAAAGGCGAGGAGCTCGAGGTCCTCCACGAACTCCGAGCGCCGTAGCCGGGCCAGTGCGTGCACTTGACCTTCATGCCGTTGGGGAAGCCGGCCTCGGCGAGCAGCTTCCTGGCCAGCGGCGGATTGTACTCGAGCCACTGCGCGCCGGGCCCAGGCCCTTGCCGGGAGAGCTTCCACTCGCGCATCGGCGCGGGATGGGGCCGTGGTCCTGTAGCCCTGGCCCTCCAGGTACTGGGCCACCCACGTCTTGCGGTCCACCGCGAGAGAAGGCCCGGCGGACGCGGACGTCGTTGAACGGTGCCTTGTCCGTCCGGAGAGGCGAAGGAGCGCACCGCCAGCCAGTCCCAGAACTGCACGGGTTGGCGGGGTTGGCTCTTCTTGAACGCCGGCGCCTCCGAGCGCGGGATGCGCCCGTCATAGTAGGGGATCTCGATCTGCCCCGAGCGGAAGAGGGAGAGCTGGGTGGCCCGGTCGCTTGAGGAATAGCCACTCGACCCGATCGAGATAGGGCAGGCCCTTCGCGTAGTAGTCGGGGCTGCGCACGAAGGTGGCCTTGACGCCGGGCTCGTGCTTGTCCAGCACGAAGGGCCTGCAGCCGATGAGGGAGTCCGCGGCCTTGAAGTCGCCCATTTTCTCCTCGACCTCGCGCGGCGAGAATGGCGTTCCAGGACTCGGCGAGGTTGTGGAGAAAGGGGCGCGTAGGCGTCGGCGAGGTGCACGCGCACGGTGTGGCTGTCGGGGGTCTCCACGCCCTCGGATCTTGCCCAGGGAGGTTGGCGTAGCCGGACTTCTTCAGCGCCCGCTCCCAGGTGTACCTTCACGCCGTCGGCGGCCACCAGCTCGCGGCCGTTCACCGGCGCCTTCCTCTCCCAGCGGATGCCGCGACGCAGGGCGATGGTGTAGGATCCGCCCGTCCTTGGACGCCTCCGCCCTGGGCGAGGTCGGGGACGAGCGAGAAGTCGGAGGGTCCGTACTTGCTCCGTACACGAACTTGAACAACGAGCGGTGCACGAAGGACGATGAGATGAGCTGGGTCTGGAAGGACACCGATGGCGTGGATGTCGAAGGTGGGAGGCTCGGAAGCCGACCAGGCGCACCGTGCCGCCCCGCCTGGGCGGGGCCCTGGGCCCACCCGGGCGCCGCCACCAGCGTGGCCGCCGCCGCGCTCTGCCCCGATGAAGTCCCGCCGCCGCATCATTGCGTTCGCCATCGATCGTCGCGCCGCGCGGGTCGCGGGGCCTAGTGTACGATACCCCGAGGAGGAGACAGCGCATGGCCAGGGATGGAGCCGCTGGGGATTCACGAGGTCGATGACGAGATCCGCCACCTTTGCGAGGACGCCGAGCACCAGACCGGTACCTCCGCGAGCACCCGGACCTATGCGCGCAATCCCGCCGTGTTCAAGGCGCTCACCGCTTTCCGGGGGCGCTGGTGCGCGAAGGCACGCTCGATCCCGTCCTCCGCGAGCTGGTGCCGGATCAAGATCGCCGGGCTGAACGCCTGCCGCTACTGACTCGCCCTGCGCTATGCCGGGGCCCGGCATGCGGGGGCGACCGAAGCGAAGATCGCCGCCATCAACGACGAGTCCTCCGACCTCCTGACCCCGCGCGAGCGGTGCCGCCGTTCCGCTTCTGCGGAAGAAGCTCGCGGTGGACCACCAGAAGGTGGACGACGCCCTGTGGGCGGAGATGCGGCGCGAGTTCACGGAAGCCGAGATCATCGAGCTGGTGGCCCACACCACGCTCTTCATCGGCTTCGGGCGCTTCAACGAGATCGTGGGGCTGACCCCGCCTAGCCTTACTGGGCGAGCGCGCCCCCCGTCGACGAGGAGCCTCGGCGCCCGATACGTAGGACGCGTCGTCCGAGGCGAGGTAGAGCACCGCGCTCACGACCTCGGCCACGGTGCCCATGCGCCGCAGCGGGACGCGCTCGAGCCGCACGCTCCATGGCCTCGCGGTCGCGGAAGGCGCTGTGGAACATCTCGGTGTCCACCGGGCCCGGGTGCACGGAGTTGCAGCGGATCCGGTCCTTGGCGTGCTGGCTCGCCGTCACCTTGGTGAAGATGCGGATGGCGCCCTTGCTCGCGGCATAGCGCCGGCTCCTGGTGCAGCGACTGCCCGATGCCCGCGCATCGAGGAGATGTTCACGATCGAGCCGCCGCCGGCGCGGCGCATGGCCGGGAATGCGCGTGCTTGGTGCCCAGGAACACGCCCTTGGCGTTCACCGCCATCACCTGGTCCCACTCGGCGGCGGTGCGCTCCTCGATCGGGCACCCGCGGGATGACGATCGCGGCGTTGTTGATCAGGATGTCGAGCCGCGCCGTAGCGGTCGATCGCGGCCTGGACGGCGTTCTGCCAGTCCGCCTCGCTCGGTGACGTCCAGATGCACGTAGCTGGCCTCCCCGCCGGCCGCGCGGATGGCGGCCTCGACCTGCTGCGCCCTCGGCGTCGCGGATGTCGCCGAAGACGACCTTCGCGCCCTCCCGCGTGAACGTCTCGGCCTCCGCCGCGCCCTGGCCCCGCGCGCCGCCGCTGATCAGCGCCACCTTCCCGTCGAGCTTCCCATGGCGTCCGATTCTTACCGCTTCCGGAGTGGCGCGATCCGCGGCAAAAGCCGTCCCTGGCGCGCGAAGTCGATGGTCTCGCCGAGGATGCGCGCCAGCTCCTGGGGCGCGTGGAAGCCCATCGAGTTCTCGGCGGCCACGAAGTCGAGCCGCCACTGCGCCTTCTGGTGCAGCGCGCGCCGCCGCCTGGAGATCGGCCTCGGTGGCACGCCGGCCTTCTTGGCGCGCCACGATCGCGTCCAGCATGTCGGTGGTGGCCTTCGGCCGCGCGCTGCAGCAGCGCGTGGTGACGGTCCTGGATGTCAGCACCCGCCCTGCCAGCTCCGCCTCCGGCGACCGCGTGGCACGTCTGGCAGGCGCGGTTCGAGGTTCAGCAGCGGGCTGCGCACCCAGTGGTCGCTCACCTTCTAGCGCGCCGATCGCGCTGGTACGGCATGTGGCAGTCCGCGCAGGCGACGCCGGCGCGCGCGTGCACGCCCTGGCTCCACACCTCGAACTCCGGGTGCTGCGCCTTGAGCACCTTGTTGCCGGTCTCCGCGTGCACCCAGTCCGAGAAGCCCTTCCGCGTCGTAGTACGCCTCGATCTCCTCCACGCGCAGGCCATTGGCCCAGGGATAGGTGACGACCTTGCCGGGCCCTTGAAGTAGTACTCGACGTGGCACTGGCCGCAGCACGAAGGACCGCATCTCCTGCCGGCGTGGCGTCCCGGTTCGGATCGTAGTCGGCGATGCCCTGCCTGGCCTTGAGCGCCTTGATGCCCGTTGATGAAGCCGGGCCGCGTGACCCGCACGCGCCATGGTCTTGGGGTCGTGGCAGTCCACGCACGAGATCGGGTGCTGGACGAGAGGCTGGCCCGCGTCGTCCTTCAGGTTCCGCGCGTCCGTCATAGGGCATGCCGGAGACGACCTCGAAGCCCTTCATGCACGTCGCCCTTGCCCGCGAACCGGTAGGGCGGCAGGTTCGACGCGTGGCACTGCAGGCACGCCCCGGTTGCTTGCGCTCGGTCACCCGCCGGGTCTGCTCCTGGTCGAAGAGGGCGATAGGCGTGCCCGCGCCGGTCGCGGTAGTCGATCGCGAACGCGTAGCCCGCGAAGATGCGCTTGAGCCACGGGATCCCGATCGAGCTTCTGCTCGGCGGGGCCGGCGTCGCTGGCGCCGAGCCCGCGGCCCGCCGTACTCTGGTCGTGGTCGGCAGCGCGGTCTTGAGATAGCTGTCGTACTCGTTGGGCCAGTTCTGGCCCCACGACCTCGGGATCCATCGTGTGCCTCGGTCACCTCGACCACGCGCACGAAGGGCTGGCGTGCCTCCTGCTTGCGCTCGAGGATATTGGTGAGGAGCGCCAGGAGCAGGACGGTGATGCCCGCGATCCCGGCGAATCCCAAGAACGATGAGCAGCCAGCGTCCGCGACATTGCCCGTCAGAGTCGTTCGATGTCAGTGTCATCCTCCCGCCCCATGTCCCGCGCCGGCGTGGCAGTGCAGGCAGTCGAGCTCTTGGCGCGACCGGCACCGCCGACCACCGAATGCGACGAAGTCTGTCGTGACAGCGCACGCAGTTGACGCGCACGATCTGGCGATCGCGCGGGGTAATCTCGATGGGCTCCGTGAAGTTCTGCAGCGTGAACGCCACCGAATGCCGGAATCCCGTGCTCGGCCTTGGCCAGCTACTTCGGCGATGCCACGGTCGCGGCAGATGGCACTCGACGCAGGTCGCGGCGTGGCGGTGCCCGCTCTTGAGCCACGCGTCGTACTGCTGGTTCATGATGTGGCAGTTCACGCAGGCGCGCGGATCGGTGGAGAGATAGGAGAAGCCCTTGGCGTAGACGAAGGTGAACGCGCCGCACTCCGGCGGGAATGGCGAGCAGGCAGGCCAGCACGAGGACAAGACGAACCGGGCTCAAGGGCCGCTCCGCAGCGAATATAGCACCGCTCGGCGGTGCGTTGGATGTAGCCCAAGAGTGTGGTGAACTGTGGAGCCGTGATGACTCGATCCCCAAACCTCGGGTTCGTGCTGGGCGCGGTGGCCGCCTGGGTCGTCCTCGTGACGGTGCTGCACGTGGCGATCAACGGCCGCGCGCCGCTTGCCCCGGGCGGCGGCCGCACCCTGCAGGTCGGGCGGGCTCCCGGTGACGTGAAACCTCACCCTGCCCATCGCCAGTGTGGCGATGTCGCGTGACGCGGAGGGCCGGTCGGTGGTGGACGTGACCCTGGCCGACTCCATCGCCGAGTACAGCAAGTACAGCGGCTGGCCCGAAGCTCAAGGAGTCGTTCATGGCGGCAAGGTCCGCGCCGCCTACCTGCTGGCGCCCATGGTGATGGATCTGGTCGAGAGCGGGGTGAACGCCGAGATCGTGTCGCTGGGCCACCGCTCGGGCGCCGTGATCATGGTGCGCTCGGACTCGCCGGCCCGGACCTTCAGCGACCTGCGCGGGCGGCGCATCGCGATTCCCAGCCGGTTCGCGGTGGACCACCTCTTCGTGCGCCGGATGCTGAAGGAGCACGGGCATGACGGTACGCGACGTGGAGCTGGTCGGAGATGGCGCCGCCCGAGATGCCGGCCGCGCTCTACGCCCGGCAGGTGGACGCCTACGCGACCGGCGAGCCCTTCGGCGCGGTGGCGGAGGTGGCCGGCTACGCGCGCATCCTCTACATGACCCGCGACAAGTGGCCCAGCTCACGTCTGCTGCGTGCTCACCGTGCACCAGGATCTGATCGATCGCGAGCGCCCGCTGGTGCAGCAGATCGTGAATCACGTGCTGTCCGCGGGCGCCTGGCTCGAGACCGCGCAGGCCAACCGCGACCTCGCCGCCGACATCGCGGCGCGCCCGGCGTGTTCAACCAGCGTGCGGACATCCTCAAGCACGTGCTCACCAACCCGCGCGACCGCGTGACCTACGCCGACCTGCGCCTCATCCGCTCCGAGCTGGACGAGCTGATGGAGGCCGCGCTGGAGGCCGGCATCATCAAGCAGCGCATCGCCTACGAGCGATACGTGGACGAGAGCTTCCAGCGGAGCGCGCGGCCGGTGGAGATCCATGTTCAGCGGTAGCGGGCGGTGGCTGCCGCTGCTGGGCCCGGTGGCCCTGCTGCGTCGCCGTCTGGCACGTCGCCGTCGTCATGAGCGGCAGCCTGATCTTTCCCACGCCCGGGCAGGTGGCGGTGGGCTGGTGGATCTGGCCCGGCAGGGCCTGCTGCTCAAGCATCGTGGTGGCCTCGCTGTTCCGCGTCACCGTTGGGTACCTGCTCGCTGGCCGCGCTGGCGGTGCCGGTCGGGATGCTGATGGGCTGGTTCGCGATCCGCGCACGCGTTCCTGAACCCGCTCGTTCAGGGCCTGCGGCCGATCTCGCCCATCGCCTGGATCCCGCTGGCCATCCTGTGGTTCGGGGTGGGGATCTCTCGCCGATCTTCCTGATCTTCCTCTCGTCGTTCTTCCCCATGGTGGTGGGCACCGCGGCCGGGGTCATGACCATCGACCGGAAGTATCTCCGCGCCGCCCGCAACTTCGAGTTCACGGGAGTCCGCCTCTTCCGGTCGGTGGTGCTGCCGGCGGCGCTGCCCCAGATCGTCACCGGCATGCGCATCGGGCTGGGCGTCGCCTGGCTGGTGGTGGTGGCGGCCGAGATGATCGCGGTCAGCTCCGGCCTCGGCTACCTGATCATCGACTCGCGGAACGCGGGAACCGCTACGATCTGGTGGTGGCCGGCATGGTCATCATCGGCGTGGTCGGATTCCTGCTCGACGGCCTCATGCGCGGGCTGCGAGCGGCTCGACGAGGTGCGCTGGCGCTATGAGACCTAAGATCGAGGTCCGGTCGGTCTCCAAGACCTTCCAGACCGCGGCGGCCCGGTGCCGGTGCTCGACAATCTCAGCTTCGCGGTGGCCGACGGGGAATTCGTCGCGGTGATCGGCCCCTCGGGCTGCGGCAAGTCCACCCTCCTGGGCGTCCTCGCGGGCTTCGAGCGCCCGGAGGCGGGCGAGGTTCGCATCGACGATGAGCCGGTGCGAGAGCCGCGCCGCAAGGGCATATTCATCTTCCAGCAGCCGTCGCTCTTTCCCTGGCTCGACCTCGAGCGCAATCATCGTGTTCGGCTGAACGGCGAGTCCGCCGAGTCTCGGCGGAGCCTGGTCGCCCACTACATCGCGCTGGTGGGGCTCGAGGGCTTCGAGCATGCGTTTCCCGAACCAGCTCTCCGGCGGCATGCAGCAGCGTGCCGAGCTGGCGCGGGCGCTCATCGGTGAAGCCGGAGATTCTCTTCCTGGACGAGCCGCTTCGGTGCGCTGGACGCGCTGACGCGGCTGCGGATGCGGGCCGAGCTGCAGCGGATCCTCGCCATCGAGCGGCACACCGTCCTGCTGGTGACCCATGACGTGGAGGAGGCGCTCCACCTGGCCGATCGCGTCGTGGTGCTCTCGGCGCGTCCCGCGAGGATACAGCGGGTGATCGAGGTGAAGCTTCCACGGCCTCGGGTACTCGAACCCGGAGCTGCTTGCGCTCAAGGCCTCCATCCTGCGCGAGCTCGGAGTGGACGAGCTGGAGGATGGAAATCCATGATGGCGTGCCGCGCCCTGGCGCTCATCGCCCTGGTGGTGTCTGGCTCGGCCGCCGGTGCGCCGGCCCGTCGGCGCTTGCGGAGAGCGTCAGCTCCGGAGCGGCGCCTTCGATCCGCCGCGCCCGGCGCCGGACTTCGCGCTCCTGCCGGCCGCCGGCGGGCTGAGTTCCGGCTCAGTGGCCACCTGGGCAAGGTGGTGGTGCTGACCTTCGGCTACACGAGCTGTCCCGACGTCTGCCCCACCGTGCTGCGCCGAGCTCGCGCAGGTCCGGGAGCGGCTCGGCGGCGCGGCGAAGCGCGTGCAGATCGTCTACGTCAGCGTCGACCCCGATCGGGACAATCCCGCGCGGCTTCGCGGGTTCACCGAGCAGTTCGACCGGACCTTTGTCGGGCTCACCGGGCCCATGGATCAGCTCGCGCCGGTGTGGAAGGCCTATGGAGTGTCGGTGGTCCGGCGCGATCTGCCCGGCAGCCAGCCGCCGACCTATCTGATCCACCATTCGGCCTCCGTGTTCCTGATCGACCCGGCCGGCCGGCTCCGCGTCATGGCGCCATTCGGAACGCCGTCGGACGACGACGTGCTGCACGACATCCGCATCCTCTGATGACTGGAAGCTGATCGGTCGCGGTCGCGGGCGCCCCGGCCGCCTCGATCCGTCCGTCGAGAAGCCCTGGGTCCGCCGCGCCGTCGCCATGCCGGACGCGAAGCCGGCGCGCCGGCCACGGCCGGTGGCTATGTCACGATGCTCAATCGCGGGAAGACGCCGGATGCCCTGATCGCGGCGACGGCCGACGTGGCGGAGCGCGTCGAGGTGCACGAGACCCGGAGCATGTCCGGGATGGTGATGATGGAGAAGGTCGCCAAGGTCGAGCGTGGCGCCGGGCGCCCGCGTCGAGCTGAAGCCGGGCTCGTATCACCTGATGCTGATCGGCCTCAAGCGCGCGCTGGCGCCGGGCCAGACCGTCACCCTCACCCTGGAGTTCGAGCGAGCGGGCGGATCACGACTCGCGCCGAAGTCCGGTGATGCGGCGGTCGGCGGCCGTCGCCGCCGCGGGCCGGGCTCGTGATCGCTCTGGGGGCCTGGCCTGGGCGCGCCTTGCGCCGCTGCCGGCTGCGGGGCGCGCGCTCACCTTCGTGATCCCGCCGGGCACGGCGGCGCGCCTGAAGGCGGGCGAGCCGTTCACGGTTCTGCCGTCGCCCATCTATCTCACCGTTGGCGTCCGCGACGTGCTCGTGATCACCAACGACGATGAGGTCATCCATCAGGTCGGCCCGATCATCCTCGGCTCCCGCCAGACCGTACCGCATCCCGTTCCGCAAGCCGGGGCGCTTCCAGTACGCGTGCTCGCTTCACCCGACGGGCACGCTGGCACTCGTCATCGCGCCGCCGCCCGCGGTGGGCACTCGAGCGGCTGCGCTGGCGGCTGGATCAGCTCACCGCCCGCTCCTAGCAGGAGACATCGCCATGCCTCGAGGAACCCACGTCACTCCGCATCGAGGACCCCGGCGTCCGCGCGCTCTTCACCGAGCCCGCGCGCTTCCAGTCCTGGCTGGACGTCGAGGCCGCCCTCGCCCAGGCGCAGGGCGAGCTGGGCGTCATTCCCGAGGCGGCCGCGCGCGAGATCGTCCGCAAGGCGCACCTCTCCTTCCTGGATCTCGGCGGCGGTCCGGGAGGGGCTGGCGCGCACCGGACACCCGCTGGTGCCGCTGGTGTGGGCGCTGGACCGCGCCTGCGAGGGCGACGCCGGCGGCTACGTGCACTGGGGCGCGACCACCCAGAACGTCACGCAGACCGGCCAGCTCCTCCAGGTGCGCCGGGCCCACGACATCTTCCTGCGCCAGCTCGCCGCGATTCTGGCCACGCTGGGCCGATCTCGCCGAGCGGACCAGGACGTCCTGCTCCCGGCCGCACGCACGGCCAGCACGCGGTGCCCGCCACCTTCGGCTTCAAGGTGGCGGTGTGGATCGACGAGCTCGTCCGTCACGTGGAGCGTCTGCAGGGCTGCGAGCGGCGCGTGTTCGTGGCCATGCTGGGCGGCGGCGCCGGGACGCTCGCCTCGCTGGGCGCGCCCGGCCTGGCCACCCAGGAGAAGATGGCGGCGCGGCTGGGCTGCACCCGATGCCGATGCCGGCGCGCACCATCGGCGATCATCAGGCCGAGTACGTCCTGCTCCTCGCGCATGCTCGCGGCCACCTGCAGCAAGATCGGACGCGAGATCTACACGCTTGATGAAGCAGGAGTTCGGCGAGGTGGAGGAGCCGGTGCCGGCGGGCACGGTGGGCAGCAGCACCATGCCCCAGAAGCGCAATCCCAAGCTGTCGCAGGACATCATCGCGGCCGCCGCCCAGATCCGCGCCCTGGCGCCTCTCGCGCTCGAGGCCATGCAAACCGAGCACGAGGCCGACCGCACCACCAGCATCATGATGAGCCGGGCGCTCGTGCAGGCCTGTGAGCTCACCGGCGACACGCTGCAGCGGATGCTCGCGCTCTTCACGGGGCTGCAGGTGTATCCGGAGCGGATGCGGCGGAATCTCGATCTATCGGGCGGCCTCATCATGGCGGAGGCGCTCATGCTCGACCTCGGCAAGCAGATCGGCCGGCAGCGGGCGCACGACGCCGTCTACGACGCGGCGCAGGCCGCGGTAATCGAGGGGCGCCCGTTCCGCGACCTGCTGGGGAGGATCCCCACGTGAGCGCGCGGCTCACTCCGCTCAGGTCGAGACCCTGCTCGACCCCGCCCGTTACACGGGGCTCTGCCGCGAGTTCGCCGAGCGTGGAGCGGCGCGCGCCCGAGAGGTCTCAGCCATGCTCACGCGCCCGACGCGTGGCTGGTGAGGCGCCGGCCGGTCTCTCGCTCGAAGAGGTGATACCGCCTGAAGGTGAGCCACACCTCGTCACCGATCACGGGGGCGCCGCGCGCGTGAGCTGCGCGTGGACCTCGTGCTCCCCGACCCGGATGGTGACGAGCGTCGAGTGGCCCAACGCGAACGGAACGACCTGGGTGACCGTCCCGGCACCCCGGCATCGCGCCTCGCGCTCGAGATGTCCACGTCCTCCGGGGCGCACGCCCACCCAGGCATCCGCGCGCTGCTCCCCCGCCGGCATCCACCGGGCCTCCACGAGGCTGATGGGTGGCCCTCCGATGTGCAGGTTCAGGAAACCGGCCACGAAGAGGTTGACCGGGGTGTCGTAGATCTCCTGGGGGTGCCGACCTGCTCGATCCGCCCGCGGTCCATCACCGCGATCAGATCGGCCAGAATCAGCGCTTCGTGGTGGTCGTGGGTCACATACACCGTGGTGATGTCGAACTGCCGCAGGAGAATCTTCAGGTTGACGCGATACTTCTCCCGCAGCGCCTGATCGAGGTTCGCGAACGGCTCATCCACCAGGAAGAGGCTCGCGTCCCGGGTGATACAGCGGCCCAGGGCCACGCGCTGCTTCTCGCCGCCGGACAGCCGCGGCGGTTTCCGGTCGAGGAGATGCTCGAGATCGACGCCCATGAAGCTCACTGGTCCGCTGGTACTTCGCGCGCTTCACCGCGTCCAGCTCCGGCGTCTTCCTCCGGAACATGAAATAGGAGAGGACATTGCTTCGGGACGTCACGTGCGGATAGAGCGCATAGCTCTGAAAGACCATGCCGATGCGCCGGTTGCCGGGGGAGACGTCCTTGACGTCCACATCGTCGGATCGAACGTGGCCCGGAATCGGGAGGGATGAGCCCGGCGATGATCTTGAGGAGCGTGGTCTTGCCGCAGCCGCTCGGGCCCAGCACGACCATGGTCTTGCCATCGGGAATTCTGAGGCTCAGGTCGCGGATCGAGAACGGCGACCCCCGCCCGCCTCCGCCGCGGGCGGTGAAGGTGTCCGGATCCCGGAGGGTCTTGCAGCACATCGACGAGGTCAATGCGCGCCATGGGGCCCATGAAGCGATGCCAGCACGCCGGGAAGCGTGGCCAGGACCTCGCCGAGGCAACGCTGCAGGCGGCCGATGTTCTCGTCCGCCTTCTCCGGGATGCCGCCGCGCGAGATATGAGCGATGAACTCGTCGCGACTCGTGGTCATCAGGAGGGCGGCATTGATCTCGAGCTGGAGAGCATGGACGCGGCCGGTCCCGGGCCGGCCGAAGGTGGCCCACGATATTGCCGCCGGTATAGCCCGCGACGTTCTCGTGCACCGCGAAACCGTGTCGCGTGAAGATGTCGCTGACCACCGCGGTGAGCGCCGGCGCGCAGGTGACGTCATGCCGCGTGCCGATGATCACCTCGTGATTCTTCATCCGGCGCGGGCTGCCGGTATGACCGTCGAGAAGCAGGGCATAGCCATAGGTGCCGTGGAGGCGGGTAAGGAGGCCGCCGAGGGTCGCGTAGTAAGGGTCATACAGGGCCTGGAGGCGTGTCTCGAGCTCGGCGGTCCCGAGCGGGCGCGAGAAGATGGGCACTTCCCGCATGGTGTGGGTGCGCACCACGCCGCGGCGCGAGCGACCTCACCGTCGCGCTCCTCGAAATCGTCGCGCCGGCGGTTGACGTCCACGAACATGCGCGAGAAGGGCGTGGCCAGCACGGTGGCGCCGTGCTCGTGGAGGCCGCCGTAGAGATCGCTCGCGAAGGTGTCCGGCGAACCCGTAGGCGAAGGTCTCGAACCAGGGCTCGCCGTAGTCGGCCTGGGTGATATGGGGTAGGGGCTCGGTACCGTAGTGCGGCACGCTGACGAGGACGGGGGCCGTCCCGGCTCGGGATGGCGGACGATCGGGAAGGGTGCTCCATCGGTTACCGTGATGCTACGGCGGTGGGCGTCCCCTCGGCGAGGGAAGCTGTGAAGCGGTAGGATAGGGACCCCGGGAGGGCCGACCGCACATGCTGCCGACGCACGGACGCTATGACTACTCGAGCATCACGACCCGGCCGGACTACGACTGGCCCGACGGGCGCCGGCTGGCCGTCTACGTGGCGCTGAACATCGAGGCCTTCGGCTTCGGTGTGGGCAAGAGGCGCGGCCATCGCCCCGCCGGACCAGGCGCAGAGCCACAGCATCTATAGCTGGCGCGACTACGGCAACCGGGTGGGCATCTGGCGCCTGTTCGAGCTGCTCGGACGAGCTCGGGCATGCCCGCCGAGGCGCAGATCAACACGGCGATCTACGAGATGGCGCCCGACATCCCCGCGCGGCTGCGGGCGCGGGGCGACGAGATCCTCGGCCACGGGGTGACCAACTCCGACGAGCAGGGCCAGCTGGCCGAGGCCGAGGAGCGCGCGCTGATCGAAGGCGTCACCGCCACCATCGCGCGCCACGAGGGCGCGCCGCCCGTCGGCTGGATGAGCCCGTGGCTCTCGAACAGCGCGGTCACGATGGATCTCCTGCAGGAGGCGGGCTACCGCTACGTGATGGACTGGACCATGGACGACCAGCCCATCTGGCTCCGCACCCGCAAGGGCCGCATTCTCGCCCTGCCCTATCCCATCGAGGTGAACGACACGCGCGGCATCGTCTGGTTTCGCTACACCGCGGACGAGTTCGCCGACATGATCGTCGACCAGTTCGACGAGATGCTCGCCCAGTCCACGCGCCAGCCGCTGGTGTGCCCGATCTCGCTCCATCCCTTCGTCATCGGTCGCCCCTACCGGATCCGTCGGCTGCGCGCGCGCTCCAGCACATCCTCGCGCACCGCGACCGGGTCTGGCTGACGCGCCCCCGCGACATCTGCGCGCATATCGAGTCGCTTGCCCGCCGGCATCGTGCCGGGCAGCGATTGACCACCGCCACGAGGAGGTCTCCATGAACATCGGCGTCGTGCTTCCCCAAACCGAGATCGGCAATGACCCCGCCGCCATCAAGGCGTATGCCGAGGCGGTCGAGGACATGGGCTTCACCCATATCCTGGTCTTCGACCACGTGCTGGGCGCCAACCCCGAGCGGCCGGGCGGCTGGAAGGGGGCCGTATACCTATCGCCACGGCTTCCACGAGCCCTTCGTTCTCTTCGGGTTCCTGGCCGCGGCCACCCGCCGGGTTGGGCTGGTGACCGGCATCATCATCCTGCCGCAGCGCCAGACCGCGCTGGTGGCCAAGCAGGCCGCGGCGGTGGACGTGCTCTCGGGCGGCCGCCTGCGCCTCGGCGTGGGCGTGGGCTGGAACCCGGTGGAGTTCGAGGCGCTGGGCGAGGACTTCACCACCCGCGGCCGGCGGGTCGAGGAGCAGGTGGAGGTGATGCGCCAGCTCTGGACGCGCGAGCTGGTCACCTTCAGGGGGCGCACCACCGGATCTCCGACGCCGGCCTCAATCCGTTGCCGGTGCAGCGGCCCATCCCGGTGTGGATGGGCGGGGAGAGCGAGCCCGTGCAGAAGCGCATGGCGCGGGTCGCCGACGGCTGGATGCCGCATTTCCGGCCCGGCGAGACCGGCCAGGCGGTGGTCGATCGGCTGCACGGCATGATCCGCGAGGCCGGGCGCGATCAAAGGCCTTCGGGATCGAGGGCCGCATGACGCTGTCACGATCCCGCCCGCGGACTGGGGCAACGGAGCTGGAGGCCTGGCGCAGGATGCGGGGAATCACGCATCTCTGCGTTTCCACCGCCGGCATGGGGCTGGCCACGCCGGACGACCACGTGAAGACCCTCCGCCGCTTCCGCGAGACGGTGGGGCTCGACTGATGCCCCGGAAGGAGATCGTCAGCCTCGAGATCGGGAAGCCCAATCCCAATCTCTCCGCGGCCGCGAAGTTCGGCAGCCTCCGTCTTCGTGTCCGGCCAGACCGGGCGCCATCCGGTGACCGGCGAGGGTGGGCAAAGGACGTCCGGGAGCAGACGCGCTATGTGCTCGAGCGCATCAAGGCCATCCTGGCCGCCGCCGGCACCTCGCTGGACAATGTGCTCAGCGCCGTGACGCATCTGACGGCCGGCCGGCGATGTGGCCGCCTACAACGAGGAGTACGCGAAGTACTTCCCCACCGACAAACCGGCCCGGACCACGGTGACCGTGGCCGCGCGCTGAACTTTCCGGGCTCCTGGTGGAGATCACCGTCATCGCGTGCATCCCCGACCGGACCGGATGGAAGTAGACGCGGAGGCCGCTATCTCCTCGGCGTCCACCGGGAGTCGGCGGCCTTCGGCACGAGCCGCTCCAGCGCCTCGTATGGCTGCGCGCCCACGACGCCGTGGCGGCCGACCACGAAGGTGGGCACGCCCGTGATCCCGTACTGGCGCGAGAGCTTCCAGTCCGCGTCCACGGCGGCCTTGAAGGTCCGCTGCTCGAGGACTTCACGTGCCGCCGTCGACCGACAGGCCGACGCCCGCCTTCACGATGTCGAGGAGCACCGCGGGCTGCGGAGATGTCGCGCGCCTCCACGAAATACGCGCGGAACATCGCGTCGTGGAAGCGCCTCGCCGCCCGGCTGAGTGTCCGCCCACTTGCCCAGCTCCTGGGACAGCCGGCTGTTGAACGTAATGGCGTGCGCTCGCCATAGGGCAGTCCCTCGGCGTCCATGCGTGCCTTCATCTGCGCGTGCATGGCCTTGAGGTCCAGGCCGCGACCGGCGAAGAGATCGGCCAGGGCCAAGCCTTGCGCGGGCGTCTCCGGAGTGCAGCGGGAAGTGCACCCACTCGACCTTCACCCCGTGCTCGCTTCTTCAGCTTCTCAATACGCACGGTACTGAGATAGCACCAGGGTCAGACGTAGTCGGAGAAGATCTGCATCGTCACGGGCTCAGGCATCACGACACCTCCTCGTCGTTGGGTTTCCATGGCCTCCAGCCTACACCGTTACCGTCGCGCGAGGAGCATGCGGATGCCCGGCTCCGGGCGCAGCGTGATGTAGGGGTGGGCGTGATGCGCTGGCCGGGGACCAGCGACAGCCGGAAGCGCTGGGCGATGGTGGCGAGGATCAGAACGGCTTCCATCTGGGCGAAGCTATTGCCGATGCACTGGCGCGGCCCGCCGCCGAACGGGAAGTAGGCGAACCGCGGCAGCCGCTGGGCGAGGTCGCCGGCCCAGCGCTCCGGGCGGAAGCTCTCGGGCTCGTCGAACCAGCGGCGGTCGCGTTGCACCGTCCACGTGGGCGCGATGAGGATGTCGCTCGGGCGCGATGGCGTGACCCGCGATCTCGGTCGCCCGGGCCGCCCGGCGCCCGATCCCGTAGGCCGGCGGGTAGAGCCGCATCGCCTCCGTCACCACCATGGCGGCATACGTCAGCCGGGGCAGATCGGCGACGCTCGAGGAGCGCCTGCCCAGGACCTCTTGCGCAGCTCGGCGGCGAGCCGTCGCGTCGGCCTCCGGGGTGCTGGGCGAGCAGAGTACCACGTCCACGACAGCGCCACCGCGGTCGTCTCGTGGCCGGCCAGAAACATCGTCATGGCCTCGTCGCGGACCTGCTGCCCGGTCATCCGGGAGCCGTCGTCGGCGTCCCGGGCGTGCAGGAGCATGGAGAGAAGATCGCCCCGGTCCTCGCCGCTCGCGCGGCGCGGCGATCAAGCGGTGGATGAGCCGGTCGAGGCGCTGGATCGCCCGTCGCGATCGGAGGTTTCTCGGGGTCGGCACCCAGTAGGGAATCAGCTGGAAGCTGGACAGCCGGGCGCCGAAGTCCTCGCCAGGACCCGTGCGCTTGACCGACCTCGTGGGCATCGCCGGAGACGTCGGCGTCGAAGAGGGTCTTGCCGACTATCGCCTGGGTCAGCGCCATCATCTCCCCGTGCACCTCGAAGACGCCGCCGTCCTTCCAGCCGGCGACATGGCGCCCGGCGAACGCGGCCATCACGTCGCCGTAACGCGGCCACGCGCTGGCGGTGGAACACGGGCTGGAGCAGACGGCGCTGGCGGAGCCACGATGTCGCCCTCGGAGAGAAGAGCCCGTCGCCGAGCGAGTGGACGGAGCAGGCGCACGCCGGGACTCTTGACGAAGTCCGGTTCCGGGTCACGAAGATCTCCTCGATGGCGTCCGGATGGTAGATCAGCGAGGATGCGGTAAGGACCCATCCGGGTGTCGACGACGTCTCCGTACTCGCGCGCGCACGCATCGTAGAAGCCCAGCCGTGATCGCGCCGGAAATGGGTCACGCTTCCGGAGAAGTAGCCGCCCTTCGGGCCGGGAAGGACCGCGCTTTCGCGCGCGTCAGGCATCGCCGCCTATACCTTGACGAGCTTTCACGCAGGCTGCGCAGGCCGGGCGGATGGGGCTGGTCCTTGTAGCGATTGCGCCAGTTGGTGTAGGACACCTCGCCCACGTAGATGTCGCCGCGCGAGTCCACGCGCGAGCCCGTGGGGCGAGACGAACTGGTCCAGGCTCGAGCCCGGCCGGGCGGTCGCCCACCCGGGCCAGCAGGTGGCCCCTGGCATTGTAGATGCTGACCCGCGGCCCGATATTGGGCATGTCGTAGTTGACGCCCAGCGCCGCCGCCGATCTCGCCCACGTAGAAGCGGCGCTGGCGCGCCGCGCCCATGCAGAGGCCGGAGGGGCGGTGCATGTCGTTCCACTGGGTCTCGCACCGGCCATTGCCGTCGAAGACCTGGACGCGATGGTTCTCGCGGTCGGCGACGTAGACCCAGCCGTCCGCGTCACAGCAGATGTTGTGCGGGATGTTGAACTGGCCCGGATCGGTGCCGGGCTCGCCCCAGGAGCAGATAGCTTCCCGTCCGGCGCGTACTTGTGGACGCGCGCATTGCCGTAGCCGTCCGGAGACGTAGAGCTCGCCTCTGCGGAGAAAGCGCGGTGTGGGTGCAGCGGTGAAACGGCTCGCCGCTCATGTAGGGCCGGGGCGCCCCGGGCACGCCGATGGTCAGCAGCACCTTGCCGTCGAGGGTGCAGTGGCGCACGATATGGTCGCCGTCGTCGGTGAGCCAGAGGTGTCGTCCGGCGCCACGTGGACGCCGTGGGCGCGGTGGAACACGCCCTCGCCCCAGGAGCGGAGGAAGTTGCCCTCGCGGTCGAAGACCACCATCGGATGCGCGCCGCGATTGAAGGCGTACACCCGGTCCTGCGCGTCCACGCCCACCGCGGCGACGTCGGCGTTGAACTCCCGTCCCGGCGGGAGCTTGGCCCCGTCGTTCACCACCTCGCGTGCGAAGAGGCGCCCGAGCCCAGGATGATCGCCATCGCGTCACCCTCACCTTGAGATAGTCCGCGAAGTATTCCTCGGGCGTGATCCGGCGGCTCGTCAGCTCCCAGCGTGAAGGCCTCGCCGGCGAACATCTCGATCTGGTTCCGGTTCCGCTCGAAACCCGTGGGGGTGGAAGTCCTCGCCCATCACGGCCGCCGTGTCCTCGAGCTCGGCCTCCAGCCACGGGGTAGCATAGGGAAGCCTCTGCTGCGCCGCGCTGAAACGTCATTGGCGGCGATGAAGCGCGTCGGTGAGGCGCTTGGCGATCCAGGGATTCGCCTCCCACGTCTCGCGCCGGAGGACGATGAGGTGCTGAGGCGGAAAGGCGCCCGTCTTCCGGAAAGTATTCCTGCTCGACCGGGCGGAAGTCCGGAAAGAGGCGCGCGATGGGGCCGCGCTCAGGATGGTAGTGCCGGCGGGCGCGGCGGGCTGTAGATGGCCTCGATCTCGCCCGCGATGAGCATGTCCGACAGCGATCGGCCGGCCGGGGCGTCGTGCACGCCGGCGGGCAGCTGGCCGCGTCCATCGGCTGTGCGGACCACGGCGTATCGATGTCGCCGACCCACCACTGTATGGCCGCCGGATCCAGCCCCACGTAGCGCAGGAAGTGGCGGTACCAGAGGGAACCGCTGGCGCTCAGCTGTACATGCCGATGCGCTTGCCGGCGAGATCCTCCGGCCGCCGGACCGGTCCGCCCCGGCGAGACGTAGAGATCGCGCGCGGTGAAGTTCCGCAGCGGGAACACCGAGCAGGCCGACATAGCGGCGGTCGCCCTTGTCGATGCGGTAGAGATACTGCGCCATGGACCACTCGCCGCCCTGCACCTTCGGGTCCTGCACGGCGCGATTGATCATGTCCGCGCGCGCCGGCCACGAGCCGCGGCTGCCCAGGAGCATGGTCAGCGCGATGCCCTCCGGCTTCACCTCGCCGGTGGCCAGCGGCATGACACGGGCATAGTCAGCACAGGTCAGCGTGATCGGGAGCGCGGTATCTACAGTCTTCATCTCATGAGGACCTCCAGGACGGGGTTGGCTTCGCGCACCGCGGCGAGCAGCACCGAGTGGATGGCCGGCTCCCGCAGCAGACGCTCGGCCGTCTCGCGCGCCGCGGTGCGATCCGGCAGGCTGTCCACCTTGTTGATGAGGACGATGACCCGGGCGCCGGAAGGCACCCCTTGCGACCTCCCTCGGGATGGGCGAGCACGCGGGCGACGATGTCGGGCGTGATGAGGGGCCCCCAGGGGCGCGCCGCTCAGCGCAGCGACCAGCTCGGGGCGGTGGACGTGGTCGTCGTCGAGCGGTTTGCCGAAGACATCCGCGCCGACCACGGGGACCACCAAAGTCGTCTCCGACGGGATCACCGGCTCATGCGCGGCCGGCGCCTGAAGGGCCGGGTGCGCGAGCCGTCGGCCTCGTTCAGGAGGCAGGCGTCAGGGAACCAGCCGCGCAGCGCGCTGAACAGGGGAGCGAGATACCGCCGGCGCGCTTGGTCGTCGGGTCCGTCGGGCCCACGACGAGCGCGTGCCGGTGGGCCGCCAGCGCCGCGCCGACGCGCTCCCGCGTAGCCTCCGCCGCGAGCACGCGCGCGGGGCCAGCGCGGTCTGCGCGCCGAAGATGTGGGTGGTGGTGGTCGTGATGACGCACCCGCCCGCGTCCGCCACCTCGCGCGCCAGGCGAAACATGGCCGTGGTCTTGCCGCCCCCCTCCGACCAGTGCGACGACCTCGCCGGGCTTCACAACCAGGGCGTCAACGAGCCTCACGGTGCGATCCGTCGGCGCTCAGCCCTTCGCCCCGCCGCTCCGCGCTCGAGCAAGGTCTTGGCGCCCGCCTGGATCCAGGGGAAGAAGCTGGTCATCACCGCGCGGACGCCCAGCTTGGTATAGCGCTCGATATTGTCCAGGCTCACGAGGGTGCCGGCCACGCGCCGGGCCGCGACGATCTTCTTGATGGCGCCGTCGATGGTCTGCTGCACGTCCGGGGTGGCCCATGTTGCCGATATGGCCCATGGAGGTCGCCAGGTCGTTGGGCGCCACGAAGAAGACGTCGATATGGTCCACCTTGAGGATCTCGTCGAGGTTCTTGACGCCGACGATGTCCTCGATGAGGACCATCAAGAGGCTCTGGTCGTTGGCGGTCTTGAGATACTCGCTCACGCCGAAGCCCTGGCGGCTGGTGAACATGCCGCGCTTGCCGAGCGGCGCGAACTTGGCCGCCTCCACGAGGGCCTCTGCCTCGACGCGCGAGTTGACGTGCGGCACCACGATGCCCTGGGCGCCGCGGTCAGCGTTCGGTAGATGGTGGCGTAGTCGTTGTCCATCACGCGCACCACCGAGGTCTTGCCCCAGAGGTCGCAGGCGCGCGTGAGGTTGCCGAGGTCGGCATAGTCCACCGCCACCGTGCTCGCCCTCCAGCCAGATGCCGTCCACGTCGAGGGTGCCGAGCTGGTCGATGAGATCCGGGTCGTTGGTGCCGGACAGGATGGTGGCGATGCCGCCGGCGGCGAGCTTCGTCCTTCACGCGGTTCGGTCGGATGTTCACGTTGTTGCCCTCACTGGTTGGAGGTGTGGCGCCGGTGGCCGGGCGGGCTGGCCACCGGCGCGGCGCGCGGCGGCTACTTCGGCTGGGGCACGATGCGCAGATAGGGCTTGGGCGACTTCCACCCCGCCGGATAGGTCTTCTTCGCGTCCTCGTCGGAGACGGCCGGGACGATGATCACGTCCTGCCCCTGCTTCCAGTTCACCGGCGTGGCCACCTTGTGCTTCGCGGTGAGCTGGCAGGAGTCGAGGATGCGCACCACCTCGTCGAAGTTGCGGCCGGTCGACATCGGGTAGGTGAGCATCGCCTTGACCTTCTTGTCCGGCCCGATGACGAAGACCGAGCGCACCGTCGCGTTGTCGGCCGCCGGTCCGGCCCTGCGAGCTGGTGCCGCGCCTCTTCCGGCAGCATGTCGTAGGCCTTGGCCACCTTGCAGCTCGGGATCGCCGATCATCGGGTAGGTCACCGCGTGGCCCTGCGTCTCCTCGATGTCCTTGGACCAGCGCTGGTGATCGGCGACCGGGTCGACGCTCAGCCCGATGATCTTGCAGTTGCGCTTGTCGAACTCCGGCTTGAGTCCCGCCATGTAGCCGAGCTCGGTCGTGCAGACGGGCGTGAAGTCCTTCGGGTGGGAGAAGAGAATGGCCCAGCCGCTGCCGATCCAGTCGTGGAAGTTGATCGGGCCCTGGGTGGTCTCGGCGGTGAAGTTCGGTGCGTCGCTGTTGATCCGCAATGCCATGTCGTGTCCCCTCCGTGGTTTGAGTGCTGGAGCCCGGGCTTGCCGTGCCCCTGTCCTCCCGTGCTCCCGTAAGGATGTCCGAGGATGGCCCCTTCGTCAACGCGGCGTGCGCGCGCCGCCCCGCGCCAGCTCGCGCCCGCGCGCGTCCCGGCGACGGCGAGGAGGGCGGCGAGGCGGGCGAGGGCGGGCTGGCGCCGCGCGGCGGCGCGCCAGACCAGCGCGACGGGCAGCGCCGGCACCGCCGCCGGAGCGCGGGTGATGCCGTCCGGCAGCCGCCTCGGCGAGCGCGAGCGCCGGGACCAGCCCGATGCCCAGGCCGCCCGAGACATAGGAGAGCAGGAGCGACACGCTGGGCACGTCGATGGTCGACACGGGGCGGATGCGGTGCTCGGCCAGATATTCGTCGAGCAGCGCCCGGCCGCGGCTCTCGGCCGCCAGGCGCAGCACGGGCTCGCGCCGCAGCCGCTCCGTGAGCGGTGCCCCGTCGCGGCGCCCGCGCCGCGGGCCTACCCAGACGAAGGGCTGGTCGAAGAGGTGCCGGCTCCTCGAGCCCGCGCGGCGTCTCCTGGCCCGTGACCACCGCGAGATCGACGTCGCCGCTGGCCACCAGGCGGACGCTGGCGCGCGAGTGGGTGGTGACGATCTCGAAGCGCACCGGCGGCTCCTCGTCGAGCAGGTCGCGCAGCACCGGGGCCAGGAGCCCCTTGCCGAGATAGTCGCTGGCCGCCAGCCGCAGGCGTGGTGGCGGGGCGGCCGGCCAGCTCGGCAAGCTGCCCGGAAGGCGGCCTCGGCCGCGCTCCACAGCTCGCGCGCACACGGGCAGCGCCGCCTCGCCGGCGGCGGTGAGGCGCACGCCGCGCCCGGCGCGCTCGAAGAGCTTGATGCCGAAGTGCGCCTCCAGCCGCCGGATTTGCTGGCTCACCGCCGAGGAGGTGATGTGCCGCTGGCGCGCGCCGCCCGCACCGAGCCCGTGCGCGCCACCGCCAGCATGCGTCTCCGAGCGCGGGCAGGAGCGCGGCGTGTCGATCATGAAGCCGCAGCTTACCATTTCGCCCAGAACGTTTCACTGGACTACATAGTGCCCGGTGCGGCAGGATAGGCACCGCGAGGAGGACGTTGCCATGGCACGCACGCTGCTCGACAAGGTGTGGGAAGCGCACACGGTCCGGACGCTGCCGTCCGGCCAGACCCAGCTCCTGATCGGCCTGCACCTCATCCACGAGGTGACGACGCCGCAGGCCTTCCAGATGCTGAAGGAGCTCGAAGCTCAAGGTGCGCATGCCCGAGCGCACCTTCGGCACGCTCGATCACATCATCCCGACGACCGACCAGACGCGCCCCTACGCCGATCCGCATGGCGGAGGACATGGCGGCGCACATGTACCGCAACATGAAGGAGTTCAGGCCTGCCGCTCTTCGACATGGCGACGGGCAAGCAGGGCATCGTCCACGTGATCGGGCCCGAGCTGGGCCTCACGCCAGCCGGGCATGACCATCGCCTGCGGCGACAGCCACACCTCCACCCACGGCGCCGTCGGCGCCATCGCCTTCGGCATCGGCACCACCCAGGTGCGCGACGTGCTGGCGACGCAGTGCCTCGCCATGGCCAAGCCCAAGCTGCGCCAGGTGCGGGTGGAGGGCAGCTGCCCAAGGGCGTCTACGCCAAGGACGTGATCCTCGCCATCATCAGCCAGCTCGGCGTGAAGGGCGGCGTGGGCTACGCCTACGAGTACGCCGGCGACGATCATCGATCGCATGACGATGGAGGAGCGCCTCACCGTCTGCAACATGTCCATCGAGGGCGGCGCGCGCTTCGGCTACGTCAATCCCGACGCGACGACGATCGACTACCTGCGCGGCCGGCCGTACGCGCCCGCCGGGCGCGCGCCTTCGACCGCGCGGCGGCGTGGTGGAAGTCGCGTGGCCACCGAGCCCGGCGCCAGCGTTCGACGACGTGGCGCGCCTCGACGCCGCGGCCATCGAGCCCGTGGTGACCTGGGGCATCAACCCGGGATGTCGGTGGGCGTGAGCCAGCGCATCCCCGCGCCCGAGGCCCAGCCCGAGGCCGAGCGCCCGACCTTCCGCGAGGCGCTCGCGCACATGGGCTTCGAGGCGGGCCAGCCGATCAAGGGCGCCAAGATCGACGTGGCCTTCGTCGGCTCGTGCACCAACGGCCGCCTGTCCGATCTGCGCATCGCCGCCGAGGTGGCCAAGAAGGGCAAGGTGGCCAGGGCGTGCGCGCGCTGATCGTGCCCGGCTCCCAGCAGGTGGCCAAGGCCGCCGAGGCCGAGGGCCTGCACGAGGTCTTCAGGCCGCGGGCTTTCAGTGGCGCAAGGCCGGCTGCTCGATGTGCCTCGGCATGAACGACGACAAGCTCGAGGGCCGCGAGATGAGCGCCTCCTCTAGCAACCGCAACTTCATCGGGCGGCAGGGCAGCCCGACCGGGCGCACGCTCCTGATGAGCCCGGCCATGGTCGCCGCCGCCGCCATCACCGGCGCCGTCGACCGATGTCGAGGAGATCCTCAAATGAGCACGACACCGACTTCAAGCGCCGCCAGATCGCGGGCCGCGGCATTCCGGTGACCGGCAACGACATCGACACCGACCGCATCATCCCCGCGCGCTTCCTCAAGGCCGTCACCTTCGAGGGCATGGGCGAGCACGCCTTCGAGGACGCCCGCAAGCAGAACCCCGAGCACCCGTTCAACTCGCCAGGCGTATACCAGGGCGCCTCCGTGCTCGTGGTGGGCCAGAACTTCGGCTGCGGGTCTTCGCGCGAGCACGCCCCCAGGCCTCTCATGCGCTGGGGCATCCGCGCCATCGTCGGCGGCTCCTTCGGCGAGATCTTCTTCGGCAACTGCGTGATGCTGGGCATCCCCTGCCTGGTCGCCTCGCAGGCCGACCTCGAGTGGCTCCAGAAGGCCATCAGCCGCGATCCGAAGACCCCGTGGCGGTGGACGTGGAGAAGCAGGAAGTGCGCTTCGGCGACCGCGTGATTCAAGCGCCACCGTGCCCGACGGCCCGCGCCACCAGCTCGTGGCGGGGACGTGGGATTCCACCGCGGTGCTGCTGGAGGCGGGCGCGGCGATCGAGGCGACGGCGGGGAAGCTGCCGTACGTGAAGGGGTATTGAGCCCGCGAGTCACCCTACGATCTCAGGCTGTTCCAGTAGCGGCACGTCTGTCGCCTCGCTATAGAGTGACGGGATTGCTACTAAAGAAATAGAGCGATGAAGTCAGCCAGAGCCCAACCAAGAGCGCGAACAACAGACCTCCGGCAACGGGCAACGCCCATCGGGGAAAGCCTCCTGAGCGCACCAGGGTCACTTTGACCAGGAATGCGCCATAGAATCCAGATCCCAAGACCGAGTGGACCGCGACCCGCGGGCTCGTGGTGTCAAACCCCAGCAGGAAGATGCAGTGGTAGGCGACCGGCAGCGTGAGGAGGATGGTCAAATATCCGGATACGCGATGCATCCTGCCCTGGAAACGCCCGGATGGCGCCCAGTGGAAGAGCTCGAAGAGCCGCGCCGCGCTCAGGAGCTGAAAGAGGGCGAGCGTGATGGCTCCGTCGCCAGCCAGGCTTTCATATGAATCGTGTCGCTGAAGAACAAAGTGAAGAAGGTAGTGGTCGGTAGCCCCCGGCGCTGCGGCCGGCAAGCAGGCGGCTCGTCAGGAAACACAAGCACGAAGACCGCCACAAGCGCGGCGAACCGGGTCCAGGTCCGTGGTCGGATGCCGAACGTCCGCTGTCCTTGATCATGGTGGCTCTCGCCCTTGAGAACGTCCTGTTCCCCCCGGGCGTTCCCTAGGCCCGTGGAAATGCGTGTCCACCGAGATTCAGGCGCCAGAGTGGGGCGAGATCGAAGGGAGAGGTCGAGGCCCGCGAGTGTCGGCGGGAGCCGGCGCCAGAAGTTGTCAGTCACACACGGTGGTGGTCGCCCCGCCGGAGAGATCGCGCCCCTCCCATGCTGGGTGCCGAAGCTGCCGACCTGAACCTGGCGGCAGTGGCGGACCGGAGCGGGCGCGGGGCTGCGCGAGCCACCGATGCCGGGCGAGCTGCCGGAGGATGAACCGCCGACCGCCGAGCCGCCCGTGCCGTCGCCGGAGCCAGTCGCGATGTCCATGGCTGCGCCGATCACCATGAGGGCGAGGAACCCGGCAAAGACCTTCTCGGCGTCGCTCATCGTCATCTTCCCGCCGCCGGTCGGCTTCGGGCTTTCAGGCTTCGCTTCCTGAACGGCGGGAAGGCGTCCGCTCGCCGCGCGCTGCCGGTACTTGGCCGCCTTCTCCGCATCCAGTCGAGGTCCCTTGCCCTGACACGCCTCGGCCTTCTGGAACCAGGTCTGCGCGAGCGCGCGGTCCTGGGGCACGCCGTCGCCGTTGAAGTAGAGCCCGCCGATATTCATCATCGCGAGGCAGTCGCCGCCCTCGGCGCCCTTGAGATAGGCGTTCATCGCCATCTTGTAGTAGTACGGCGGCCCGCCTCCCAGCTGTCCCTTGTTGTAGAGATAGCCCGTGAGCGTCCAGCCCATGGGATCGTTCTTCTCGGCCGCCTGCTGCGCCCAGTAGTTCCTGCGCATCGGGCTGACCGGCGTCTTCGCGGCGAAATACACGTAGGCCAGCGGCACCATGGCGGGGACGTAGTCGGCCATGGCGGCCTTCCGCAGGAGATCGAGCGCGGTGGCCGGATTTGCTGGCACGCCCAGGCCGTCGCGGTAGAGCAGCCCGAGCCGGGTGGTGGCCTCCAGGTCGCCCTGGTCCGAGGCCCGCGCACATACCAGTAGGCCGCGCCGGCATGGTCTGGCTTGGCCGTGCCATCCGGCGCCAGCGTGCCGAACTCGTAGAGCTTCGCGAGCGCCAGCGGAGCGAGGACGCTCCCGGCGTCGGCCTTCGCCGTGAGATCGCGCTTGAGCTGATCGACCGATCCCGGCTGGCCGCGGCCAGAACCGGCCGGGGAAGCGGCGGCCGCGGCGTTCCGTACACATAGCCCGTCTTGGCCGGCCCGGCGAGGGCCTTCGAGGGCGAGGGCCTTCGACTGCTCCAGCGTGACCGTTCCCTCGACGGTGAGCACCATGGTGCCGCCCGTGAACACGGTCACGGCGGCGTTTTGCGGGGATCCGCGCCAGAAGGCCGCGTCCCCCAGCTCCGGAAGGTCGATGGGGTTGTGATACGTCTTCTCATCGATGTACTGGCGGTACTTCTCCACGGCGGCGAGGTCGGGCGCGACCGAGTAGCTCACGGTCACCTGGACGTCCACCCGCTTCGGCGGGCGCGGCTTGTTGGGCGGCGCGTTGCGTGAAGCTGCAGCGTCGAGCCTTCCGGGGTAGAGGTGCCCTCTTCGAGCGTGACGCCCAGGATGGCCTCCACGTCGGCCCGGGTGATCAGGTCGCAGGCCTTCTTGCCCTGGGCGTGAGCCGTAGGAGGGAATACCGGCCACTGCCCACGTTAAGAGAACGGCGAGGCTTGTCACCCGTCGCATCACGCGGGGATTCTACTGCTGCCGGCGTTTTTGCGCTTGACAGCCTCGGAGAGGCGGATCTTTCGCGCGCGGCCGGATCTTGTTCGTTGCCGTCCCTGCACAATGCACCGGCCCACCATCGAGGCGATCGGTCGCGGCTTCCGCGAAAATCACTACTCGCGCAGAGATCGCTCACCCGGATGGCTTCCCGCGCGCTCCGAATCCTGGGTGTAAGTGTTCTTCCAGCAGAAGGAGGACGTCATGTCGTTTCCCGCGCCGACCGTGCTGGCCACACCCCAACCCACCGCCGAGCTGGACCGGCTCGGCGACGAGATCGCCGAGCTGTCCGCCCACCTCGACGCCGCCACCGCGCGGCTCCTCGCGCTCATCCGCGAGTTCGACGCCCGCGGTGGGTGGAACACGGGCTTCCGCTCCGTGCGCCGAGTGGCTCGGGCTGGCGGGTGGGACTGAATAGCGGCGCGGCACGGGAGCGGGCGCGTGTCGCGCGCGCCCTCGGGACGCTGCCCCGGCTGACCGAAGCCCTGGGCCGCGGGGAACTCTCCTATTCCAAGGTGCGGGCGCTGACCCGCGTGGCGACGCCGGAGACGGAGGCGCGGCTCGCTCGCCGTCGGGCGGGCCGGCACGGCCGAGCATGTCGAGCGCATCGTGCAGGGCTGGCGGCAAGGTGGATCGCCGGGCCGAGGCGCGGGAGGCCGTCCGGCAGCACGAAGGGCGGGGGCTCCAGGTATACGAGGACGAAGACGGCATGGTGGTGGTGCGGGGCCGGCTCACGCCGGAGGCGGGGGCGCTGTCTGCGGCGCGCCTGGAGGCCGGGCGCGAGGCGCTCTATCAGAAGGCGCTGAGGGCCCGCGCGCCAGGGCGGGGCGCTGGAGCCGGAGGCAGCGCGCCCGACCATGGCCCAGCAGCAGGCGGACGCGCTGGCGCTGATGGCGGAGATCGGCACTGCACCACGCCCTCGATCCCGGCGCGCCGGGCGAGCGCTACCAGGTTGTCGTCCACGTCGACGCGGCGGTGCTGGCCGATCCAGAGCAGCCGGGCCAGTCCGCTCTCGAGGACGGCGCCCACGTTCCCGCGGGAGACGTCCCGCCGTCTGGCGTGTGACGCGAGTCGGATCGTGATGCGGCACGACAAGAGAGGGCGTGTCGTGGAGATCGGGGCGCGGACCCGGACCATTCCACCCGCCCTGCGGCGGGCGCTCCAGCATCGGGACCGGGGCTGCCGCTTCCCAGGCTGCGGCGTTCGCGTCGCCGAGGGCCATCATCTCCGCCACTGGGCTCAGGGCGGCCCGACGACGCTGTCGAACTCTCGCGCTGCTCTGCGCCGGCATCACCGGGCGGTGCACGAGGAGGCTACCAGGCGGCGCGCGGGCCAGACGGGTCGCTCAAGTTCCGGCGGCCGGACCGCGCTGCTTCTGGTGCCGGCATGTCGCCTCGATGCGAGGAGGATCCCGTCATCGCGCTCCGGGCCCGTCACGACGCCGAGGGTCTTCACCTCGATGCGCACACGGCCCACCCGATTGGGCCGGAGAGCGCCTCGATCTGGGCTGGGCCATCGACGTGCTGCACCCGAGGGCCAATCCCCTGTCGAAATGAGTCTTCGGCGCCCGTCTTTGAAGTGAGCGCTCGGCGAGCTTCGGGGCGCTCCGGACGGCGGTAAGATGCCGGATGTAAGGAAGAGCCTATGACCGATGGCCGACGCGCGCTCGATCAGGGGCCGGGCGTCCTTTGGCCGGCAGGCCTGGGCAGACGCCTATGCCCAGGCTGTCGGCCGCGGATCGCGAGGGCGCACGAGCCCGGGACCTCGAGCGGCTCGCGATCGCCGCTCACCTGGTCAGCCGGGATGCCGAGAGCACCGACGTCCGAACGCGGGCGCATCACGTGTTTCTGAGTCGAGGCGCTGTCCCCGGGGCGGCTCGGTGCGCGTTCTGGCTGGGCTTTACCTTGCTGATCCAGGGCGAGTCGGCGCGCAGCGGCGGCTGGCTTGCCCGGGGCCAGCGGCTGCTGGACGATCGGCCAGCACGACTGTGTGGAGCGGGGGTATCTGCTCTTGCTCCACGCGCTCCGGTGCATGTTCGAGGGCGACGCCGCCGCCATCTACGCGAGCTTCGACCAGGCCGCCAAGATCGGCGAACGCTTCGGTGATTCGCAGCTGGTGACATTCGGTCGCCTCGGCGTCGGCGAGGCTCTGCTCCGGTCGGGACAGACCGCGGAGGGTGTGGCGCTGCTCGACGAGGTCATGGTCGCGGTCACGGCCGGCGAGGTGTCTCCGATCGGTGTCGGGATCGTCTACTGCGCCGTGATCGAGGAATGCCAGGAGATCTTCGACCTGCGCCGGGTCAAGGAGTGGACGACAGCGCTCAGCCAGTGGTGCGCGTCGCAGCCGGATCTGGTCCCGTATCGCGGCCAGTGCCTGGTGCACCGCGCCGAGCTCATGCAGCTGCAGGGTGCCTGGCGGGGAGGCCATGAACGAGGCGCAGCTGGCGTGCGTACGACCCTCGCAGACCGTTGGACGACCTTGGGTCGGCGGGGCCTTGTACCTGCAGGCCGAGCTCCATCGGCTGCGCGGCGAGTTCGCGAGAGCCGAGGAGGCCTATCGCCAGGCCAGCCACTCGGGACGTGAGCCACAACCCGGCCGGGCGCAGCGGCGGCTGGCTCAGGGGCAAGGTGGATACGGCAGCGACGGCGATCCGCCGCGTGCTGGACGAGGCACACGATCGCGCAACGCGGTCAAGGTGCTGGCCGCGTACGTCGAGATCATGCTGGCGGCGAACGATGTGCGGGCCGCACGCGCCGGCGCCGACGAGCTGACGGAGATCGCCGGTGAGCTCGACGCACCGCTGCTGCGTGCGGTGGCCGCGCAGGCCACCGGGGCCGCTCTCCTCGCCGAGGGCGATAGCCGAGCGGCGCTCACCGCGCTGCGCCGCGCATGGGCGGTCTGGCAGGAGATCGAGGCGCCCTACGAAGCGGCGCGGGTCCGAGTCCTCATCGGGCTCGCCTGCCGGGAGCTCGGGGACACGGACGCTGCGGAGCTGGAGCTCGACGCGGCGCGCTCGGTCTTCCGGCAGCTCGGCGCCGCGCCGGATGTTACCCGGGTGGAGGCGCTGGCCCGCAAGGGAGCTGCCAGGGCAGCGGGCGGGCTGACCGCGCGCGAAGTCGAAGTGCTCCGCCTCGTGGCGGCCGGCCACACCAACCGGAAGATCGCCGACGGCGTTGGTCATCAGCGACCACACGGTGCGCCGACACCTCCAGAACATCTTCGACAAGATCAGGGTGTCGTCGCGCGCCGCCGCCACCGCATTCGCGTTCCAGCACGACCTGATCTGACCCGCCGCGTGGTACGAACGGACCACACGCCCCGTGCGCCGGAGTTTGGTACGAGCGGGCGATGAAAGTGTCCCCGATCGTCCGCTTACATTGCCTCCTGGAGGAGCCACGGAATCACCCCGAAAGGAGACGCACGATGGTCACTTCTGTTGATTCGACGCCGATCCGGACGACGGCAATTCTCGATGCCGCGCGTGACCTGGCACCGACGATTGCGGCGCGAGCCGCAGAGATCGAAGCGGCGAGGCGGGTGCCTCTCGATCTGATCGAGGATCTGACCGCGGCGAGGTGCTTCCGCATGCTGCTGCCGCGCCAGCCACGGTGGCGGGGGCGTCGATCTCATGGTTGCGATGAGGGTGTACGAAGAGCTGAGCCGCGCCGACGCGTCCGGTGGGCTGGACGGTGATGATCGGGGCGGGCGCGTGGCGCGATCTGGCGGGCCTTCCCGGGCGACGTTCGACGCCCTGTACGCCGGCGGCCCCGACGCCATCATCGGAGGCGCCTTCAATCCGGCGGGAGTTGCCGTGCCGGTCGAGGGGGATACCGGGTGAGCGGTCGGTGGGCGTTCGCCAGCGGCTGCCAGCACTGTCACTGGCTCTACGGCAGCTGCATCGAGGACCTGGCGGTGTTCCTCGGATCACGCACGGTGCTGTTCTCGCCTGCCGAGATCGAGATCGAGGACACCTGGTCGGTGTCGGGATTGTGCGGAACGGGAAGCCACCACTTCAGGGCGGACAACGTGCTCGTCACGGCCGACCGGACGTTCCTGACCCTGTCGGACCCACCCTGCGTGGACGAGCCGCTGGTACGGATCCCCCGCCACCGCTGTACGCCCTCGCGATCGCCAGCGTCGCGCTCGGCATCGCTCAGGGGCCCTGGAGGATATCCTCGCCCTCGCCGCCAACAAGGTGCCACTGCTCGCCCACACCCGCTGACCGCGAATCCCTATTCCAGCACCAGCTCGGGGCGGCGGACGCGAAGCTGCGAGCAGCCCGCGCCCTGTTGTACGCCGACGCCGCGTCGGCGTGGGCGACGGCGGTGGCCGGCGCGCTTTTCACACCCTCCCAGCGGGCCCGGATCCGTTCGGCGGCCACGTGGGTTGCCGCTGCCGCGGCGTCGGTCGTCGACGCGGCCTACGGCGCGGGGGCGGCACCTCGCTCTACTCCGACAACCCTCTCCAGCGCCGCTTCCGCGACATCCACGCCCTGACTCAACATTTTCTGGTCAAGCCCGACACGTTCACCACGGCCGGTGCCGTGCTCGCGGGCGTGGACGTCGACCTGACGGTGTTCTGATCGAGTCCGCGCTTTTGTGAGACCGCGAGCTTTTCGCCTAGCTACTGGTTCGGAATGCCCGTCGACTGCCACGAGACGAACTCGAGCCCCGACGGCCGCTTCGCCCAGATGGCCGTGAAGCGCAGCGGGACGGTGCGCTCCTGGCCGGCGGACGTCACCTCGTAGACCGCGGTGCCCGTGATGATGGCAAGGCAGCCGTAGGTGCGCGTCTTCAGGTCCGCGTTGGGCGTCATCTTGCGGTACTTCGTGCGCCCCGAGCGCATGCCGTCGATGTACTTCGCCTTGTCGTCGGTCGCGGCGGAGGAGTGGTTGTACGTGAGATCGCTGCCGAACAGCTTGTCCATCGCCGCGAAGTCATTGCTGGTCTGCGCGGCGTAGCGCGACGATCTCCGCCTTCATCGCCTCGTCGGCGGTGATGGTGCCCGTGCAATCCTGGGCGGTCGCGGGGCCGGCGGCAGCCATCGCCGCCATCACGAACAGAGCGAGCAGGTGCAGGGATCGACGGGTCATTGGCGCTCCCTCCTCTGGGTGGCTCGGGTCGGTGTGCTTGCTTCGTACACCGGTCGTACCGGCGAGGTCAAGCGGCAGGCTGAACACTCAGGAGTCAGCGCACCCCTTTGGCGAACTCGCTTTCCTTGATGAAGCGCCAGCCTGCGCGCTCCGCCGCGCCACGGTCGTCGCTCGCGCCGGAAATGCCGAGGATGTTGCCGACCATCACGTAGTCAGACCCGGGAATGTACTGCCGCAGCTGGCGCAGAAAGTCGTCTTTCTCGATGCCGCATGGCCCCACGAACGAGCAGAAGTGGTGCCAGTCCGGACAGTGCAGCGTCACCATCGCCCAGTTCCCACAGAGGCCGACGATATGGCCGTGCTCGCGCAACGCGACGAGATCGACCAGCTTCACAGGACCATTGCTGACCTCCAGTGTGTCATCCACGTCGAACGCGTACACGACCATGGCGGTGTCCTCGCTTTCTGGCTTGTGTCGCGGTACCGTCTACAAGAAAATGAAGGCGAGGAGAACCCCATGGCAAAGTATATCCCCAGCCCCAGGGATTGGGTGCGTGACCAGGTCGAGCTGTACGAGAGCAGTGGCGGCACCAAAGGCACCACTCTTCGCGACACCGGGTTGCCGGTGATCATCGTGACCAACACCGGCAACAAGACCGGCGCGATCCGGAAGACCCCGCTCATGCGCGTCAAGGACGGGGCGAACTACGTCCTCGTCGGGTCGCAGGGCGGGGCGCCGACGCACCCGGTCTGGGTGCACAACCTGCGCGCGAACCCGGTCCGTCGAGATTCGCGACCATACCGTGGTGCAGCCGATGCGGGTGCGCGAGGTCGAGGACGAAGCCGAGCGGGCACGGCTCTGGGATCTTGCCGTCACGGCGTTTCCGCCGTACGCGGAATACCAGGGGCAGACCACTCGGAAGATCCCCCTCTTCGTCGCGGAGCCTGCGCGCCAGCGTGACTGCTTAGCCGTGCCGAGGCTACTTGTCCAGCCACACGTTGTAGAAGCGTGGGAAGGCCATCTTCTCTCGTTGTAGCCCTTGACGGAGGCCTGCATCGCGCGGAGCCCGAACAGGTCGCCGTAGCGGATCACGGGGACCCGCTCGTAGAAGGCTCGGTGGACCTCCTCCCAGAGCGCCTTGCGCTTCGTCGGGTCTGGCTCCTTCCGGATCGCGTCCATGCGGCTGGTGATGGCCTCGTCGCAGGTCCAGCCCGGCCAGTCGCAGCGGAGGTAGGGGTGCTGGGTCGGGTCCGGCACCAGCGACATGCCCGTGGTGAAGATGTCGTACATCTTCTCGTTGTTCCGCCGCTGGACGAGGGTCGCCCAGTCCACCACCTGGAGATCGATGGTCATGCCAACGTCTTCGAGCTGCTGCTTGGTCACCAGCGCGACGTTGTACATCCACTCGTACTCCTTGGTCGTGATGAAGCGGATGGGCTCTCCCTTGTAACCGGCCTCCTGCAGGAGCTTCTTGGCCTTGTCCTTGTTCCTCTGGTTGTAGGCGTCGCCGCCGGCCTTCGAGTGCCAGGCCGTCTGCTCCGTGAAGGCCAGCCCGGAGTCGAGCCGGTAGAAGAGCGGGTTCCCCACCGCGGCGCGCATGACCGGCTCGATGTCGACGGCCGCCTGCACCGCCTGGCGGAGCTTCACGTTGGTCATGAGGCCTTCCTTCTTGTTGAAGACCGCCATGGCCCAGGCGTACGGCCGCACGATGAGGGGCCGGAGCTTCGGGTTGTCCTTGAGACGGTCGTAGGCCACGGCCTGGAGGTCATCGGCGAAGTCCACCTCGCCCGACTCGAGGCTGGCGACCCGCGTGGCCACGTCCGGCATCGGGATCCACCGGATCTCGTCGACGTAGGCGACCTTCCGCCCGCCGTAGCCGTTTGCCGCCTCGGCCCGCGGCTTGTAGTCGTCGTAGCGGACCATCCGGATGTGGACGTCCGGCTTCCACTCGACGAACTTGAAGGGGCCGGTGCCGATGTACTCGGTGACCTTGGCCGGCGTCGGATATTTCTCGGCGATCTCCTTCGGGTAGACGGCGGCGAAGTTGTTGGCGTTGGCCAGGAGATCAGGACGATGCCCGACTTCTCCTTGAGCTTGATCTCCACCGTGGACTTGTCGACGGCCCGCACGCCTCCACCGAGGCCCACATGGCCTTGGCCTGCACGGCGTACCCGCCCCACCGCTTCAGCGAGGCGACCACGTCCTCGCTGGTCATCTCCTTTCCGTTGTGGAACCGGATGCCCTGGCGCAGCTTGATCGTGTAGGTGAGCCCGTCCGCGCTCACCGCGGGGAGCGCCTCGGCCAGGACGGGAATCGGCTGGTAGTTCTGGTCCAGCGTGTAGAGGCTCTCGTAGATGTGCTGGGTGATGACCTCGACGAAGTTCGCCGTCGTCCAGTGGGCGTCGAGCGTGGGCGGGTCCCCGAGCACGGCGACCTTCAGCACCCCTCCTTCTTGGGGGTCTGCGCCTGGGCCTCGAGCGCGGTCACGACCACCAGGCCGGCGACCAGCAGCAGTGACAAACCAGATCGCAATCCGCGGCTCATGGCGAACCTCCCTCGGGATCAGGCGGTTGTGCGAAGCCTCACCCCATTCCATTTCCAGAAGGGACTGCCGTCGACAGTGATGGCGGCGGTCACCGGGACCTGGAAGGTGGTGGTGACCGTCGTCACGGTGAGCTCGGTCGCGCTAACCGGGCGCTCGATACGGACCTCGGTCGTCGAGGACATGCGGGCGGCGTCGGGCTGGCGCGCGGCGACGCTCGCCAGATAGCGGTGGCGGGTGTGGAGACGCGTCAGAGGGTCGAGCTGCTGGTGTTCTTCCTTGACTCCATCCAGCGTCACCGCGTCGGCGCCCAGATCGTGGCGCGTTTCCCATCGCTGCCGCCCGCCCAGGTCCGCCGGCCCATGCAGGTGCTCCGGCTGGAGCGACCCCACGCGGGCGGGACGAGCGCGGGCGTCTGGTTCGGCGCTACCGGCACGACGACGTGCGAGGCGCCGTGGAAGAGTGTCAGCGTCGCCGGGCGCGGCGTGGGCCAGATCCGCGGGAAGTCGGCGCACGCGATGGAGAGCCGCAACCGGTGGCCGGCCGGCACCCGGTAGGCCGTCGCCCGGAGCGGAACGGTCACCCGGTAGCGCGCGCCGGGCTCCACGGCGACGCGGCGGGTCGGCGACTCGCGGAGCTCGAGGTCGAAGCCACCCCGTGGCGACCAGCGTCGACCGTCCGCCCGGCGCCACGTCGGCCAGCTTCGCCGTGACGCAAAGCGGGCCTGCAGAGCGGCGACCTCCAGCACGGCGACCGCGCTGCCGAGGACCTCGAGCGGCGCGTCGAACGGCGCGGACGTGAACGTCGACGGACGCGCGTCGTCGCCACTCTGGTCCCAGCCGATCGTCGGATCCAGTGCCGTGCGTCCACGGGTCCCATCCCAGCGAGCCGAGCCCCACGGTCGGGTCGTAGGCGTAGACGCTTGGCGCCGAGCCGACGGCAGCGCTTCCGGGCGGAGCCCGCCGTCAACGTGGAGGTACCAGGCAGTCGGCCGGACGCGCGCGGGAGGCCAGCCGCGCCTCATGTCGCCACCCGGCACCGTCGCCCTGGACGTAGAGGCGGACGGGCGGCTCGTCCATGACGCCGTCGTCCTTCCCACGGAGCCAGCGCTCCCACCAGCGCTCGATCTCGTGGAGTCCCGCCGCCGGCGCCTCGAGCGCCACGTCAGGGAAGGCGTGCTTCCAGGGGCCCATGAGGAGGCGCTTCGGGGCAGGGATGCGGCCGAAGTCCCGGACGGTCGCCTCGCAGTAGAGGTCACGCCAGCCCCCGATGGCGAACGTCGGGACACGATGCGGCTGACGGGGGTCACGCGCGACTGCCAGAACGCGTCGAAGTCGGATGGTCCCACCAGGCGAAGAGCCACGGCCCGTTGGCCTCGAGCCGCTCGGCCCAGACCCGCGCCCAGCGACCCTCCGGGTCCTGGAAGAGCGGCGGCATCAGGTTGTAGGCCAGCATCCGCGGGCCCCAGTCGGCTCAAGCCAAAAGCCGCCCCGGCACCCGTCCGGCGCAACTACGTCGTGGTAGAGATCGGCTGAGGCGTGGATCGGCACGATGGCCTTGAGGTGGGGCGGCCGGGTCGCGGCGACGCTGAGCGCCGTGATCCCGCCGTAGGAGACACCCCACATCCCGACGTTCCCGTCGCACCACGGCTGGCGCGGCGATCCACTCGACCACCTCGTGGCCGTCGCGCGCTTCCTGCGGATCGAAGGGAAGCGGTTCACCCCGCCAGAGCTGCCGAGGCCTCGGAGGTCTACCGTCAAGGCCGCGTAGCCGCGGCCGGCGAAGTGCCGGTTCACCGCCTCGACGTCGAGCCGCCCGCCCCGCCCGTCCTTGTGGTACGGGATGAACGTCAGAATCGCCGGCCAGCGCCCGGGCTCCGGCCGGCCGATAGCAGTCCCCAGCCAGCTCCACGCCGTCCGGCATGGGGATCAGGTGATTTCGGTCGACGGCGACGGGCATCGGGTCAGGATCGGCGGCGGGCATCGGCACTCCCTGTCGCGAGAGCGTATCATCTACCAGCTCGTCCGGCACCGACTACCGCCGCCGGCGCCCAACGAGCACGAGCGCGCCCACGGCGAGACCCCCAGGCTCCCCCGATCGCGCAGGCCGCGCGCACGCCCAGGTGTTCCGCGAGCGTCCCGACCAGGAGCGAGCCGAACGGCGTCACGCCGGCGAAGGCCATCGCGTAGAGGCCCATGACGCGCCCGCGTAGGGCCTGCGGCGTGATGAGCTGCAGCGTGATGTTGCAGCTCGTGGAGAAGTAGATCTGGAGGCCACCGAGCACGGCGAGCACGGCCACCGCGACGGCGAAGTGGGTGACCAGCCCCAGCGTGGCCACGCCCGCGCAGAGGATGACGGCCGAGCCGGCCAGGAGGAGAGCGGCGGCCGGTCGCGCCGCAGCAGGGCGAGGGCGGCCGCTCCGACGACAGCCCCGACGCCCAGCGCCGACATCAAAGCTCGAACCCCTGCGCGCCCTGATGCAGGACGTCGCGCGCGATGAGGGGCACGACCACGTTGAAGTTGAGGCCGAGCAGGCTCACGACGACGAGCAGGGTGAGGACGAAGCCCACGGGCGGGGTGCTCGCCGCATAGTTGACGGCGCCGATGAGTCCCTGCCGGATGCCGAGCTGGCCGGCGGGATCGGGACGGCCTTCGGTGCGCATGGCGAGGAGCGCGGCCAGCACGGCGACGAAGCTCGCCGCGTTGAGGAAGAACGCCACCGCCACGTCGAAGCGCGCGATCAGGAGGCCGGCGACGCCCGGCCCGACGATGCGCGCGCCGTTGAACACCACGGAGTTCAGCGCCACGGCATTGGGCAGGTCGGGCCGGCCCACGAGATCGGTGATGAACGCCTGGCGGGCGGGGATGTCGATGGCGCGCCCCAGCCCGTAGATCGTGGCGAGCAGCGCCACGTGCCAGTACCGGACGTGGCCGCTCCGGACGAGCAAGGCGAGCCACGAGCGCCTGCACCATCATGACGGCCTGGGTCACGAGGAGGATGCGCCGCTTGCCGAGGCGGTCGCTGAGCGCGCCCCCGACCGCCGAGAACAGCAAGATGGGCGTGAACTGGAGCGCGTTCACGAGCCCGAGCTGGAGAGGCGAGCCGGTCAGCTCCAGCACCAGCCACGACTGCCCGACGCTCTGCATCCAGGTGCCGATGAGGGAGACGAGCTGCCCGCCCCAGAAGAGGCGGAAGTCCCGATGCCGGAACGCGCCGAGCATTGCCCCCGACTCTACACGGCGACGCGACGGCGCGCGGCGGCTACTTGTCGCTCAGGATGATGGGAGGCCCGACTTGTCGCCCAGGATGACGATCTTGGTGTTGGGGCTCTTGGACAGGTCGTGGGCGACCTCGATCGCTTTCCGCTCGAGGAGCTGCTCCGAGATGCCCTGGCTAACGGTTCGCTGGAAATCTGCGATGCCCGTCGCCTCCACCCGCTTGCGCTCCGCCTCCTGCCGCTCCTTCTGCAGCACGAACCGCATCCGCTCGGCGTCCTGCTCGGCGGCCAGCTTGGAGTTGATCGCGTCCTCGACCATCTTGGGTAGCACGATCTTCCGCAGCAGCACCTTCTCGAGGACGATTCCGCGCTGGACGAGCATCTTGGCGAGCTCGTCCTGGATCTGCTGGGCAATCACCTCGCGCCCGGAGGTGTAGAGGTCCTTGGCCTCGTGGTTCACGGTGGCGCCGCGGATCACCGAGCGCAGTTGGGGCAGGATGTACACCTTCGCGTACCCGTCCCCAGCGTGCGGTAGACGCCGGGGGCGGCTGCCGCGTCCAGGTGGTAGAGGGCCGAGACCTCGAGGGCGACGGTGAGCCCTTCCTTGCTGGGGACGTCGGCGTGGTCGAACATCTCCTGGGTCCGGACCGACATCTGCTGCACCTGCTTGAAGGGATTGATGAGGCTCAGACCTTCGGGGAGCGGCTGGTCGATGATCCGCCCGAAGAGGATCTGGACACCGACGTGACCGCCGGGCACGATGCGGAACGAGGCGAGCAGCACGACCGACCACGATGACCAGCACGCCGACCACCGGCAGGATCGCCCGCACCCGGCGCACTTCGTCGGCCCTGCGGCCCGCCGCGTCGGGGGGTCATGCGGGGCACGGCCGCGGCCGATGAGGATGAGGGCGCCGCCCACGATGATCGCCAGAATGAGAAGCGTCATGGCGGCCTCCTACCGCGGCAGCGAGGGCGAGGATCGCCGCCGCGATGACGAGCGCGAAGGCGATGACCACCGCGGCGACCACGATGGCCACGGCCACATTGCCCTGGCGGAGCTCGGCCCACTCGTCGATGGGCGTCAGCCAGGTGAAGACCCGGAGCAGCAGCACGAGCGCGATCGCCATCGCCACCGCGCCGACCACCGCCCAGCCGAGCGCCATCAGGTAGTCCGTCAGCACCTTCATGGCCCCTCCCCGCCGCGCGTCGCGCGGTCTGGCGTCTACGCTAGCGCTAAAGGTGCGCCGGGCGGATAGGAATTCGGCGGGAGAGGAATGCGGGGCTCGCTACAGCGCGGCGTACACGAGGTCGATGAGGTGGCGCACGTGCTTGTGCTGCCAGCCCGGGCGGCCCTGGTTCATGGCGTAGCCGATGGCGACGCGCGCGTCTGGATCGGCGAAGCCGAGCGAGCCGCCGGCGCCGAAGTGGCCGAAGCGCGCGGGTTGGGGCCGAGGCGGCGCTCGGGCATGGTGAGCTGGAAGCCGAGCCCGTAGCGGGTCGGGCGCTCCAGCACGATGTCGGGCCCGTTCACCTGCTCCTCGATGGCGCGGGCCACCATCTCCGGCGCGAGCACGTGCACGCCGTCCAGCTCGCCGTCGCCGGCCAGCGCCGAGTAGAGGCGCGCCACCGCCCGCGCATTGCCGTGCCCGTTCGTGGACGGCACCTCGGCGGCGCGCCAGGCTCGCGTGTTGACGATGCGCATCCCGGAAAACCCGGGCGGGTTCCAGTACGCGTTGAAGCGCATGAGGGCCAGAGCCGCTGAGGTTGGCGGGATCCGTCTTGAGGCCCCGCTCGAACTCCTCGCGCTCGGGGCCGGGCGGTTGCGGGAGGTAGTCGGCGCAGCGGCCATCGAGCTCGAGGGCGAGTCCGATGAAGAAGTCGATGCCGGCGGGACCCGTGAGGCTCTCGCGCAGATGGGTCCCGATCGTCGTGCCGGTCACGCGCCGGACCACCTCGCCAATCAGGAAGCCCTGCGTATTCACGTGATAGCCATGGCCCGCGCCCGGCTCCCACCACGGCGCCTGAGCGGCGAGCGCGCCCGCGATGACGTCCCACTGGCTCCATGCTCCCGCCGGCAGCGCGCGGGCGATGGCGGGGAGGCCCGCCTGATGCGTCAGGAGGTGGCGCACCGGCAGCGCGGCCTTGCCCGCCTGCGCGAACTCGGGCCAGTAGCGCGCGACGGGCGCGTCGAGATCGAGCCGGCCGGCCTCGGCCAGGCGGAGCGCGCAGATCGCGGTGATCGCCTTCCCCACGGAGAAGAGGTTCACGAGGGTGTCGCGGGTCCACGGGCGCGTTCGCGCGGCGTCGGCGTGACCGCCCCAGAGGTCGACCACGGGCTGCTTGTCCACGCAGACGGCAAGGGCCGCGCCGACCTCGGTGCCCGCGCCCATGATCTCGGCGAGCGCGCTCCGGAGCCGCTCGAATCGAGGCTCGCAGTGACCGTGCACCGCCGCCGCGCCCGCATCAGGATGAATGTCTGCTTGGTACACCCCGCCGGATCGGCGGTCAAGCGCCATCGAGAATTGCCTTGACACATATACACTGTAAATATACGGTGTCTATCGAAAGGGAGGTGCCCCATGAGCCTGACCCAGACGGTGGCGCAGCAGCCCGAGGCCAAGCCGCAGGACGAGACGGCGGCCGGCTTCCATCAATCGTGGTTCCCTCTGGCCCTGGCCGGCGAGCTCGGATGCGGGCAGGTGATGGGACGGGATTTCCTCGGCACCCGGGTCATTCTCTACCGGGACGCGGCCGGCAAGGCCTGTCGTGCAGAGCGCCTTCTGCCCTCACCTCGGCGCCGATCTCTCGGTGGGCCAGGTGGTCGATGGCCAGATCCGCTGTGCCTATCACCATTGGCGCTTCGACTGCGCGGGGCACTGTGTAGACATCCCCGCCGGCGACAAGATCCCGCCGGGGCCCGCATCGCGACCTATCCGAGCGCGGAGGCGTGGGGCCTGATCTGGGCGTTCAATGGCGAGGCGCCCCTCTTCGCGGTGCCGCGCATCCCCGGCGCGGAGGAGCGCGAGCTGATCTGCGAGACGCATTTCCGGGGCACGCGCGCCACCGATCCCTGGGTGGCGACGTCCAACGGCGTGGACTTCCAGCACCTCCGCACCCTGCACGGCCTCGGGGCGGTGGATCCGGAGGCGGTCACGGTGGGCGCGCACCACATGGAGTACCGGATCGAGGGCGCCCGACTTCGTGCAGGAGGGCCTCATCACGGGGGTCAACACCTTCTCGCAGCATCTCGCCTTCGGCGGCCAGGATCTCTACATGCTGTTCAGCGGCGCCCCCATCGCGCATGGCCACACCATGGGCTTCTACACCTACGGCGTGCGAGACACCGGGGAGGGGCGGCCGGCGCGGCCGCCACGCTCGACGGCCTGCGCGGGTTCGTGCAGCGGCTGATCGCCGAGGACGCGCCGGTGCTCGACACCATCCGCTTTCGCCCGCGCGTGCTGGTGGCCTCGGACCGGCATCTCGCGCGCTTTTCAAGTACGTGCGCGAGTTCCCGCGAGCGCTCCCGCCGGACGCCTGAGCGGCATGCCCAAGAACCTGTCCGCCGCCGAGGTCGACGCGTTCCGGACCCGGCTCTGCGCGGTGGCTCAGCACCGCTTCGCCGCCCAGGGGCGCGACGGGTCAGCATGCGCCAGCTCGCGGACGACGCTGGGCTGTAGCCCCATGACGCCCTACCGGTACTTCCGCAACAAGGACGAGATCCTGGCCGCGGTCCGCACCGCCGCCTTCGACCGGTTCGGCGACGCCCTCGAGGCCGCGATGGCGAAGGCGCGGGGCGATCTCCGGAAGCAGGGCGAGGCGGTGGGCGAGGCCTATATCCGGTTCGCCCTCGGCGAGCCCGAGGCCTACCGCCTGATGTTCGATCTCTCGCAGCCCCACCCGGACCGCTATCCCGACCTGGTCCGCGCCACCACCCGGGCGCGGCATCTCGATGAGCGCCTCGCTCGAGAAGCTGGTGGAGGCCGGGATCTTCGCGGGCGACGCGCAGCTCATGGAGTACGTGTTCTGGGCGACCATGCACGGGCTCATCGTCCTGCACCTGGCCGGCAAGCTGCCCGCCAAGCCCGACTTCCGGGCCATTCGAGAGGAGGCGATGCGGCTCCTCGTCGCGGGCGCCCGCTCGGGGGCGCCGACGCCGGGGCCGCGCGCCGCAGTACGCCCCACCCCACGCCGACGGAGGCGCTCGCCATGAGCATCCTGCTGAGCCTCTCGCCCTTCGCCGTCTTCTTCGTTTTGATGCGGCTCCACTCGCCGATCGCCGGCATGGTCGGCGCGCCTCGCGGCGTCGCTCTTGCTCTGCGCCCGCATGCGCTGGCGCGGCGAGGCCGTCAAGATCCTGGAGGTCGGCAGCCTCGCCCTCTTCGGAGCGCTGAGCGCCTACACCTGGCTGGCCGCGCCGGAGTGGACGGTGGCCACGGTCCGGCTCGCCGTCGACGCCGGCCTCCTGGCGCATCGTCCTCGTCTCGCTTGCCATCGGCCAGCCCTTCACGCTGCAGTACGCGCGCGAGCGGTGCCGGAGGCGTTCTGGGCCATGCCCCTCTTCCTGACCACCAACCGCATCATCAGCGCGGTGTGGGCGGGCGCCTTCGCCGCTGCTGGTGGCCGCGGACGCGGCTGCCGAGTGGCTGCCGGCGGTGCCGCTCTGGGTGGACGTCGTGGCGTCGGTCGCGGCCTTCGTGGCCGCGGTCTGGTTCTCGCGCTGGTATCCCGCGGTGGTGCAGCGGCGCGCGATGGCCGCCGCCGGGGCGGCGTGAGCTCGGCTAGGCGAGTGGTTGACCTGGTGGGCATGCCGCCTATACTCCCCGGAACCATAAGTTTCTGATCGGCGGAGGGGCCGAGATAGCGACGCGGCATCGGCGGATCGGTCACTGCAAGTGAGGCAACGAAGCCGGCGCGAGTCGGCGCCGATTTTCCCCGCTCCGCTCCCCCGCCGCGGCATTCGTCGGCCTGCCAATCGCATCGTACCCCGCAGCCCAAGCGAAGGGATCAGCATGACCACCGAGCGGCGCAGGTTCATCGTCAAGGCGGGCGGTGTGATGGCGGCCACTGCGGCGACCGCCCTCGCTCAGGTCCCCCACGTCACCGCGCAGCCGAAGGTCCAGTGGCGCATGTCAACCACCTGGACCCCGGCCCTCGACATGCTACAGGGCGCGGCCCAGCGGCTGGCAAACGTCGTCGAGGAGTTGAGCGCCGGTCGGTTCCGG
>ERZ1370068.162-contig-10143_pt1 | contig 47219 bp, 61 predicted proteins | sample MGYA00561227_ERZ1370068 | MGnify/ENA primary metagenome ERZ1370068 (study PRJEB38410, sample SAMEA6850437) | metagenome | study: Metagenomic assessment of the ecological functions of the soil: analysis of the soil microbiota associated with the... | reverse complement strand
TACGTATGCCGTTTTTCGCGGCTGGTCGGCCAGCCAGCGCGCGTAGGCCGACCGCGCTGACGGTGACCGCATCTTCGCAGGCCGCCCAGGACGCTGCAGGCTTTTCGAACCCCGAGACGCTCCTCGGCGATGAGCAAATTTCGAACGTCGGTGTCCGGCGCGCCGGACGCAAAGCCACGCGAAGCCTTCGTTGCCGCGAGCAATACGGTTCCGCCATAGAGCTCGAACGACCAGATCATTCGCGGGACCGGCAGGCCTGCCGTGCCGAGCATCCCGGCCAGGGCGAGTCGTCGAGCAGTAGGCGTAGTGGCCGTGCCGCAAGCTGTTCCACTGGCCCCGTTCGATTATGGTGGCGAGCGAGTGGTACTGAATCAGCAGGACGCCGCCTGTGGCTAAGCGAGCAGTGCGCTCGCCAACAGCCGCCGCTTGATCGGGCGCAGTGCATCAGACCGAAGCAATCAAGCACGACTGTCGGCCGGCGCGTCCTCCGAGGTGCGAGATACCGCGTGCGGCCAACAACGGTAGCCACGATCCGCCGTGCGGGCTCCCATATTCGACAATGGTCATTCTAGGGCGCAACCAGCCAGCCTGGCTCACTCGGTCGATCGCGTCTTTCGCCTGCGCGACGAGAGCGGTCGGCTCGGCGGCTCTCAGGCTCTTCTGCACCGTGGGGTCCGCCGGCTAGCGAGCGCCGCACGTTGCGCACAGCCACATCTGCTAGCGGATAGGTCAGGTCGGGACCTGGGTCATCCGAGCGGCGGAAAGTAGTCGCGAGGCAGGTTGGGCGCCGAGGTCGAGTACGAGGTCGCCTGCGGTCTGGCGACAGAATCGGCCAGAGCATCTCAGCCATGGTGACGCAACCACGGGATCGACGCGGATGTCAGAATCCTGCTCATGCAGGTGCTGAGAACGACCCTTGACGGTGTGCTGGTCTTTGTCCCGGAGCTGCATCACGATGAGCGTGGCTGCTTTACGCGAACGTTCGATGCGCGCCATCGCCGCCACTGCACGGCATTGACGGTGCGTCGTTCGGACAGGATTCCCAGTCGCGCTCCTACTGCGGAGTCATCCGGGGATTGCATGGACGCCTGGGTCGCGGCGAGGCCAAGCTCGTACGGTGCGCGCACGGCGCGATCTTGGATGTCGTTGTTGACTGTCGCGCAGGCTCGCCGACCTTTGGTCGACACGAGACGTTTCGTCTCGATGACGAACGGTTCTGGCACCTGTTCATCCCGCCTGGTCTGCTGCATGGCCTCCAGGTACTCAGCGACATCGCGGACGTGTGTTACCGGATCGATCGCCGCACGACCCACGGAGGACGTCTCGGTCCGGCTGACGACCGCTGACTCGGGATCCGCGTGGCCGGACCCGGTCACGCACAATCAGCAGTCGAGATCTCGGCGCCGGATCGTGGGCGTCGCTGCGCCTCTGCAGGCCTTGGTAGGGGAGCTAGCTGCGTCAATCTGACACCGCCGGCGCTTCACGGTGGGCCACGAGTCTGATCTGCTCGTCGGCCCGGCCAGCAGAACGCAGTCGGTCAATGCGCTTCCAGCCGAGTGAAGCGCGGACCGGTGACGTCGTCGATGTCGAGACCGAAGTCCTGGATCGCCGCGTAAAGCTGCTCGACCCCCTTGCGAACGGTCCATTGCGCGGCGGGCGGCTGGCACTTCGGCCTCGTAATGCGGCTGCCACAATCGACCCGGTAATTGCGCTTGTTCGGCCCGGCGCCGTCGGCGAAGGCCACAACGCTGTCCGGCACCACGTCCTGCACGATCTCGGCGATCTCGCGGATGCGATAGTTCTCCGACGTGGCGCCAACGTTGTATGCCTTGAGGTGGACCTCGTCCCGTCGTGCTTCCATGACCGCAAGAAATGCGCGAGATATTCTCGACGTGTACCAGCGGGCGCCACGGCGTTCCGTCGCTCTGCAGCAGGACGGTGCCCTTTGTCGTCGCGAACTCCCACCAGATTGTTCACCACGACATCACAACGAAGTCTGGGCGATACGCCGTACATGGTCGCGTTGCGAAGGAATGTCGGGCTGAAGTCATCGACGGCCAGCTCTGCGATGTCGCGTCTGGCCAGCACCTTCGACTCGCCTGCCATATGCTGTGACAGGGTTAAAGCTGGCTGACTCGCTGTCTAGTGGCATCACCCGCGCGCCGTAGAGGCCGCAGGACGACGAGAACAGGAATCGCGATACTCCGGCGTCCTTCGCGGCTTTCGCGACCGTGACAGCCCCGACGTGGTTGATGTCGTAGGTCGTCCTCGGATTCAGGCTGCCCAGCGGGTCGTTTGACAGTGCGGCGAGATGCACGACGGCGTCGAACCCCCGAGGTGCTGCGCCGAAACGTCGCGGATATCGACCTGAATGGTTTCGACCCGCGCCCGTACTGGGCCGAAGTCGCAGCCGTCGAATAGGCCGGTGTCGCGCCAACGACCTCGTGCCCGGCAGCTTGGAAGAACGGAACGAGCACAGCACCGATGTAGCCGCTGTGACCAGTGACCAAGACGCGCAAGATTACCCCTGTTGATCTTGCTGGTGACCAGTGCGACAGATGTCCGCCCGGTATGGGCGCGGGTCGCCACTACCTCAACAGAAAGCTTCACTTCAGCCCGCCGACGATCGTAACGTCGAGCCGTCACCTGCAGGTTGAGCACCAGGTCATCTGATCTGACTCGATTCGATCGTCCGCGGTCTGGTCCCCATGAGACCGCGCCGTCGGGGAGCGTGGCTACATATCGGGGAGCAAGCGTCATGGCGCTTCGGCGTGGCCTTGCCACGGTCCGCATCGACGAGTCGATCCACGGGTCATTCCACAGTCCAGGCGCGTCCTAGAGCGGTTCTCGTCGTGAAATTGCCGTTGCCGGGTGATCGGCGCGTCTGGCCGGAGTGCTCGAGCCTGCGCGACGGCGGGTATCGCCTGGCGGCGATTACGCCGAAAGGCCGACGGTCGTCTTCTATCTACGAGCTACACGAAGGCGTGCACCTCTATAGAAGAACTCGCCGAAGCTCACGTCCGGGCTGGATCTCGTACGTCTGGGAATTCATCTGGCTGCTGGCTGATGACGCTCCGGCTGGTTTGGCACCGTGCCTCGGCCCCACGGTCTACCTGAAGCCCGTCCAGGCATGCAACCCGCCGCCTGGGTTCTGGCTCATCAGATGGTGTTGTTCCGTCCGTTGGGTACAAAGTAAGTATTCAAAGATAGCCCGACCCGTGTGCGACTCTCGAATCGAAGTTCAACCGGCGTGGTCCCCGCGCATCGCCGTTGCTTGGGCTGGATCGTTGCGACGTATCTCACCGCATACCGATCGGCGAGATGGGCCACGCGCTATGCCCGGTAACGCACCCCGTTTTCCCTACCCGCGAAATCTCGATCTCGATGGTGACGGCTCCACGCCCGTCGGCTTCATTCGTATCGAACTCGCCGCCTCGACGTGCTCTGGGTTTCGGTGCCCCGGTCTCGCGGCCGCAAAGCCGCGAGCGCCACCGGGCGATCGTACGGAACCACGCCCGACGACTGACCGAGTGAGCTGAGGCGACGATCAACGACTTCAGCAGACTCCGAGGCGCGCTGCCGCGCGTCAAAACGCACCCGACGACCACCGCAGGGCCGTGCCTCAATAGAGCGGACGACACCGAGCCTGCTGCCCGCAGCGCTGCCGCCGACGCCCCGGATCGATAATGATGATCACTACATACGCGATACACGTCGGTAACGACCAGATAGCCGGCGGCACAAGTTGGACGCGTATCGTCCCACAAGGTTGCCGCTCCATACGTTGCGCGAAGCGCCATGGCCCACGCCAAAGTACGCGACGGGACGCATAGAATGCCCACACTTCGGATAGTCTTTGCGTCCAAAGTGGTTGTTGATGAACGTGATGTGGTCCGACACGTATGGTTTCACGCTCGGGCCTCCCGCCGTAGAAGCCGCAAAGGATCCAATAAAGTGTTCAGAAGGTTTGTTCTCAATTGTCCAGTGCGAGAGATAGGGTCCAAAGTCGGGCAACAGCCCAATTGCTGCGGTGCAGCTGCCGGAGCCGTCGTTACATTCAGCACTGTTGTGTCGTATGACGACATTGCTTCCAATCGCCACTGTAGATAGCGTTCTTATGCGCCTGCGTGGGCCCACCGAGATCGTGAATGTAAGAATCCTGAATAGTCACATTGCTCTTAACGCCTGCTCCGTGGCCAGCATGATACAGATTTACACGGAGCAACGTGTAGTTCGATTCCATGATGCCTGTCGGCGTAACGGCGTCACTCAGGTCGAAAGGCAGCGGCAATCGATATAGTCGTGTCACTGATTACCAAGCCGGTCTGTTCACCTGCGCGGCCGCTGCCGGTATCGACCGGGCCGAGAATGCATACTTCGGGTGATCTTAGCGTACGCTGGTCGCGACGGCCACCCCGCCGTTGAACTGACACGCGTCGTAGGTGCCGCTGGTCGTAATCGTTGTACTACAACTGTGCAACGCCAGTCGGGCGGGACACCTGTGCAGGAGGCATCCGGAAAGGCCTGACATGCGGAACTCGGGGCCGCTGCCACCGGGGTGGACGTGGGCGTGTTGGGAGGAGAGGCGGATGTGGCTGGGGTGGGGCCGTTGTGCTTTGCACAGTCGACGGCGTTCCAGCCGTCGACGACGATGTCGCGGGTCTTGCTGATGATGTGGACGGCGGTGCCGCAGTCGTGGTCGGTGCCGTGTCCTCGCTCGCTGTCGGCGGGGTTGGCACTGGCAACGCGACGGTTGAACGCGACTAGATGCATCACCCAGCTGCCGCCCGTATGAGTGGCTATGGCGTTGTATTGGCCAGCAGTGGGCGCCGTCCGGTCTTGGACGATGTTTCCCTGGCCAAGCTGCGGACATTGAATCCGGGAGCACCGTTGGAAACCGAGCCGACGGACCCGCCAGCACTGAACAAGAGTTCGCCTGGGCGAGTGGCGCTCAGAGTTCCAGAATTTAGAGCTAGGACCTGACCCGGCCACCGTCGCTACGCTATCAACAGGGTGGGTTATGTCGATTCCGGCATACTCCATCACGTAAAGCACCGCGAAAGTAACGGGTGCGGAGAATGTGCCCTGACGCGTGTGATGCCACTGCGCGCATTCGGCGTATAGAGCACACGCGAGCTGTAACTCCCAGCCCAGGTAGCGGCGACAGGTCCGGTGTACGCATTGCCATGGCTATGCGCCAACTTTGACGTCGCCGGTATTGCTCCACAGAACGTACACAGCAAGCAGGTCGCTTTGGGCGACCCGACGGGGCGGCGTTAGCTGTGCGGTCGTCCCCCGGTTCGCGTCGCCGTACGTACCTTGAACGTAACTGACGCCCGCTGGGGGAGTCGGGGAGGGCCTGGGGCGCCATGAGTCGGCTGACGCTACCGTCGCCATCGTGATCACAGTCAGCGCAGACATCGCCAATAGCACAAACGCCCGAGTCCTGGAACTCACCTGAACTCGAGCCTTGGACCTGGCCAGCGTGCGCTCCTGGCGGTGTCGGCCCTGAGCCGATGACGAACGTATGTGTGCAGTTGTGTTGCGGTACGACACAGAGTTACCCCGACCAGTGTTGCCCCCTGGTGACACGGACCGCGGGAAACGCTACCAGCTTCCTGTCAACCCGTCGAGGAAGTCGACACCCTGGCAGGACGCGCCGCCGCGTTCGGGCCGTTTCCTTCGAGGAATGCTCCGCGACATCTGCAACTTAAGGGATCGGCTAAACTCTTCAAGCTGGTAAGCAATCACGGCCCGAATTTCCTGTTCGAAATCAATCACCTACCGTAACCGCGCCGTTATTTGCCGTCTCACGTGCCGGTATGTGTCTCTCTACTCCCGATCGTGCTGGATCTCGTCGCGATGCTGGAGTCGCCTCCAGCTCGCCTCCGCTTCCGGCGGTGCCACGGCCGTGTCGGCAGGTCGCATGTGGGCAGCGTCGGGATGTCGCTAATGCGCCCGCCATCATCGGCAGCTCTGGACGGCGCCAATATCAGCCGGAGCTACCTGGTCCTCGTGTCGTAGCTCTCCGCCATTTTCGGGCCGCGGCCTGGAGGCGCGGACCGATCGGCGAGGACTTGGCCGCCGCGATCGACGGAGGCGCTCGCCCGCTTCAGCGCGAAGTCGGACTGGTACTTCTGGTTACCAGGCCTTGGCATACGGTCGTCTCGCCAGTCTTTGCCCGTCGCTTGTACTCATCGTCGCCGCGGCCAAGATCGATTCGCTCGACACCCAGGAGCGGCGCTGCTGGAGACGATCTCTCGAAGCAACATCCATCCCGGCGCAAGGCCTGCGAAGCCAGGGTCATAGACCGGGAACCACCAGTGCAGCACCTTTCCAGCCCTCAATCCGAAGTGGGCCGCGATCAGATGATCACCAGCATGCAACGTCGACAGCCAATCCGCCGAACGATGAATCGCGTGTCGAAGCAGCGAGTGGAGCAGCTCGCGTCGGTTGGGATCAGCGAAGTAGTCCCGGGCGCCGGTCGCCGCGTATTGGCCTCGTTTGAGCTCGATTACCCCGATCTCAGCAGCCCGGTGTCGGTCGAATCGCGAACGAACCTCACCGGTCCAGCTCACGCTCAGCCTTGGCGGTCCGTCTGCGCGCTTGGCCCATGTTCTCCTTGCCGCTACGTGACGCTCGACCCAGATAGCCGTCCAGCCCACCTGCACATCAAGGAAGGGCGACGCACGGCGCGCGGTAATCCATGGCTCGAAGCCTTCGCACGTCTCAACGAGGTGGTCGAACTCGAACGATGTTGCCCGAGCCGCGAGCAACGCCAACGGACTTAGGAGCGTTTCCGGCGGGTAGGACGGGGCCTTGAAAGTCGGAACCGGGCCACCCGACGGGCCGCATCCGAGGGCCGTCACGGTGGAACGCGAGCAGTCCTCTCGTATTCCCGCCGCGAGGCGTAAAGGTGACAACCCAGACGTCCCGGCCGGACGCGTGAACCGCCTGCGCGAACCCAGGATGGAAGCTACGGGCTGTCTAGCTGCGGATTTGTCGCGTGGAGCTTGTACCACGTATCGAGTGCCTTCCCACCTAGCGTGTCAAGGCGCGCTACCTCAGGCCGCACTGAATTCGACGAACCCACAGCGAACACCTAGGCCGGAAGCTCGCGGATACGACGAGACGGCTGCATCAAGGCTGCGAACGCCGCCCGCGACGGCCGCCTACCGGCGATGGCGCGCAGCCCCTCACCGGTCAGTACCGAAAGAGAAAAGGCAGCGGCAGCAGCACGCCCGTGCCGGCGGCGAAACAGGGTCACCCGGTTGATCGCAATGAGCGATGCCAGCATCGCGTTCGTGGCTGATCCGCCGCCGATATGCTCCACGACCGCCCGTGGTTCGTACCAGAGCCGCCACCCGTGGTCCGCAGCGCGCAGCATGTAATCCGTCTCCTCGCTATAGAGCAAGAAGGGACTGCGTCCCACTTTGCCGACCTGTGCAACCATGGCGGGTGACATGAGCATGGCCGCACCCGTCGCCCACGCCCATTCGCCGGCCTGCTCATATGCATCGGGATCGCCGACGAGTTCGCCTAGCGTCCCGATTCTCGCAGCGGCTCGGCCGAGAATCGATTCGGCGAGCGCTCGGTGGATCGCTGGCTCTCTCCGCAGCGACAACTGCAGGCTTCCATCTGGATGGACCCGAGCTTCGGCGCCGCGATACCGACGCCGGGGTTGGTTCAGTGCCTGTCCGAGAATGGCCAACGACCCAGCTCGGAGACGGGTATCCGGATTCATGACCATGATCGCGTCGAGCGCACCGATATCCAGTGCTCCGATCCCGGCGTTGACACCTGCCGCATAACCTGCGTTGCGTCCCATCTGGACCGTTTGGACCGGCCGGGAATTGAATTCCTTCGCCACTCGAAGCGAATCGTCCGAGGACGTGTTATCCACGACGACTACATCGGCGAGGTCAACTCCCTCCGAGCCGGCCTCGAGCGATCCGAGACATCCTGCCAAGACCCCAACGCTGTCATACGTAACGATGATGAGACCGATGCGAAGCGCTCGAGCAGATACAGCGGGCCTTATGTGACCGGCCCTAGCCACCGCGACCGTGCCTTCGCCATGGCCGATCGGTTCTCGGGCTCGGGCGTGCGCGCTTGACGCTTCGTACTGCCTTCTTCAAGAGCGCGTTGAGCAAGCGATGACTGGCAGCGCAGTACCCGATCGATCCACTCCGGCCCGAGATCGTGCGGCAAACTATTCCGGGCTTGCAGCCAGGCGTCAGGCCGTGCGCGCCCGCCATCGCTTGTATACGCGCGAGTAATACCGGCACGCCGCAACCTCGCAATGACCACTCGGTCGTAGGAACCGAATGGGATCGAGACGCGCAACACCTGCCGGTTGGTCAGGTCGGCCAACATCGAGCGTGCATCGTCGATCTCCTGTATTGCTTGCCGGTCGTCGAGTCGGCGCCAGTCGCAATGAGCCCAACCGTGCGAACCGATAGGCATACCTGCTTTGAGCAGTTCACCAGCGCCGTCAGCCGTTAGCCGCCCGGGCTGATCCAACAGTCCCGCGGCCAGGAAGAACTCGGCAGTGAGACCGCGCTCCAGGAGCCAGGGACCGCCACTTCGAGGTCAGAAACATTGCCGTCGTCGAAGGTGAGGCGGACATCATCGCAGGTCAGCCGCTGCATCGACGCGCAGCTCGAACTGCTGCGACGCGCTGACCCACGTGCGTTCCTCGCCTGGGTCTAGCGGCCGGGGCGGCAGTGGACCGATCCCGTGCACGGTCAAGTTGACCAACGACTGAACCATAACCGCCCCTAACCTCGCCGAAGACAAAGTGACGGGTGACACGCCAGCGTCATACCTCTTAGGCAGGGGGACTTCGTCCGCAATCAGCCTGATGCAGTGGGTGATAGTAGCCTCGACTGCCACGCGAGCAGGCGCTGATGCACGGTCGCTCCGAACGCGGGCCCATATCTTGTGCCGGGTGAACGGAACTCAAATAACCCAGCAAGAAGCAGAACCACAATCACGGCGGGTGGCACGGCCCGCGCCAGGCACACCGGGAACGCGACAATCCCGAGCCACGGCGCAATGACGAGCGCGTAGAAGGCAACGGCAGCTGCAGAGGATGTCGTCGAGTCCGACCAGCTGGCGCCTGCGCTGCGCTCGAGGCGCAGACGTACGACGAGGCTCCAGCACGTGTCTAGTCGCCGACACCGTTCTGTCCCCCGACTTCTGCTACACACACGTCGGCAGTCGACTCGGTGCAGCCTCCTACCTATGCCGTTGTTGTCATCGCGCTTGATCTCGAAACTTGTGTTTCGCTCTTCACGATGGGCGGTCTGGTGCTAGCCGTCACGGCGCACGGTGAGCAATGCATGTCATATCCGAGGCCCCGAAGACGATGCCAAATCGGCCGTCCACGTGAGTATGGCATTAAGGTTGCGTCACCACCAACTGGCTCCGCGAAGGAGGACACTTTGGATCTTGGCACCGACCGCCCCGACATCTTGCTTACCGTTAACCGGTGGTGGACGTATCGACGTGCGGATCGGTCCGGGCGGGCCGTGCCTTGCGGCTGTTGGCCGATCGATGGTAGACGGCTACTATGTGCATCACTCCAATCACCACCTGTGAGGGCGGCGAATCGTCGTCATCCGCAGGTGCGCAATCCGTTCGAATGCCATAGCCCAGCCGGCGCTGCCCTCGACAAGTCAGTAACCCCGCTGCGCTGCCCGTAGGGGATCTTCCGATGCAGCCAGGCGACACCGAGACGGATCAAACGGAAACGGCTCGACTGCCTACCCAACTGATGGGACCTAGCGATCGACCGTCTGAATTATCAGAAACGTATGCGCGTGGCGCAACAGAGTCTGGTATAGAGCACTACTCCGCAGAAAGAAACCAATCCTGCATATGAAGGGGTGGTATGACCGTATCAAGGCGTGTGAGGAGTTTACTCGTCGAGTCGCCAATCCCTTTGGGTCAGCGCGCGCGGACGCGACGCTGGCAACAGACCGTAGCGCTCTTCCCCGACCTTGCCGATATGAACGTCGTCGACTTGGGCGGGACTGTGCAGACTTTGGGAACGGTTCCCCCATCCGTCCGGCGCACGTGACTGTGCTGAACCTCTTCGAGCCTGGAGCAAGTTCAGAAACGTGGGGTCACGCCGGTAACTGGTGATGCCTGCGACGCACAAGCGGTGATCAAACAAGAGATTGGTCATGCCGAGTTTGACATCGTGTTTTCGAATGCGGTTCTTGAGCACGTGGAGGTCCACGCCAACCGTCTCAGATTCTCGGAATCCGTTCCGGTCGTTGGCTCCGCGGCATTGGGTGCAGACTCCATACCGATATTTCCCGATCGAGCCGCATTGGCTCTTCCGGGCTTCCACCTGCCGGTTGCCGCGCGAGCGCGGATTGCGGCTAAGTGGCCGCTGGCACACTCACCATCATCGACAGTGAACGAGGCTCGATCGTCGATCATGTGGACGGAATTGATCGGAGTCTCCGAGATGAAAGAATATTTCCCGATTCAAGAATCCTCCACGAGCGAGTATGTGGTCTGACGAAATCGATCATCGCCGTCCGCACATAGCGGCTAGACGACGCTCGGCGCTCTCAACGCCGGGAGTGCAGCCAGTGGCCTGGACTTGAGCGGTTGTGGACGTATTCTGGGATATCGCTTTGTGCTGCTATTACACTGCGTGGAGCCGCAGCACGATGGGAGCCACGATCCTTGACACGCCTGCCAAGTCGCGACAAGGTCGAACGTCCTCGAGGAAGCAATCGTTCCGCAAGTCGGGCCAGACGCGGTCGCCGTTGTAACGAGCTCGTCGCAAGGTATCGGTCGCGCGATCGGGCTCGCACTCGCCGAGGAAGCATACGCCGTCTGGGGCGATAGCCAGGCGCCGGGAACCTCTCAAGCTACCTGACCACACCTGAGCAGGACACCGATTGATTGCCGCGCTATGTGATTTGACGAGCGAGCTGGCAGTATCGGAACTGGTTGTCCGAGATCGCCATGCATACACCGCGGTTTTCCGCTCGTTCACCGTGCCGGCTCGATCTGCCAGCGGCAGCCGATGACCGTTCCTGCCTATTACTCCCTCTTTACTCCCTCTATCAGGTCCTGCTGACGTGGATTTGCGCCGCGTACACGTCGCTAGTGGGAGTAGGGGCGGCTGCTCGCGTCGGTTGCCCATTCGATCGCGTTCGACCTTTGTGCGCGGGTGATCACCCGGTCCATTGTCATGACACCCAGATAGCGCAGCTGCCAAGGCAGTCGCGTCGCGATGCACCACCGCGCGGTACAGCGACGCTAATGAAGGCGTTCGTTGCGAGCGACCTTTCCGATGGGCGCTCGAGTTCGCGGTTACCGCGCCGCACCCGTACCGTCGACGCAGGTGATCCCGAACGTCCGTCGCCGGACGTACCACGGACGACGCTGACGCGACCACGACGCGTTCGGTCGGTCGAAGCTGCGCTCCACCCACTCGTCATCGCAAACGATGTCGGGCACCGGAAACGCGCGGCCGTGCCCGGCCTCGCTCAGGGCGTACGCCCGACGCCGGCCAGCCCCGCGACGGCGCAATCCAGCATCGTGCACGCGGTGAACGCGTCGCATCACCCAGGTTGCTTGGCCCAGATCCCATTGCGGTCGTGGAGCGGCGGCCAGAGCGTGGCCACGCGAGAGGGACGGCGACTAGTTCCGCATCAGATTCGGCCGTGAGCGAGATGTCAGCGTCCAGATACACCCTGGGAACGTTCGCATGCTTCGTCGCCGAGCCGAAGAGCATGCGGTTTGCCGCTGATTGAGTCTGATCACCCGCGCACCCAAGCGGGATGCGACCTGAGCAGTATCGTCCCGGCACGCGTTAGCAACCACGACGACCTCGAACCGCCGGGTCGCGTTCTGCAGCAGGGACTCCAACGTGGACCAATGACGGCTGACTGTTGGTGCAGGAATCACCACGCTGGCGATCGGGACGTCGTTATGCCCGAAAGCTGACCCACGACGGGCGCCGGATCCGCGTGAGTCATAGGAGCTTCGCTACCAGCCGATTCCGGGCTGGGTGCGACGGACCTTTGCGTCCGGGAGTCGGACAAGATCGAGGATCACGCGATCGTCCGCGCGGTCGAAGGCCGGCCCCGATTGCGGACTCTCCAGAGTTCGTCCGTACCGCCCTTGTACGACAGACCGAACAGTCCGATCTTGCGGGCGAGGTGGCGATCACGGCATCGACGGCGCGGCGGATCTGGGTGTACGTTTGACGAAAGTATGTGTCCGGAGAATGGGGCCCGAGATGTCGGCGCAGCGCAGATCGACCTGATCGGATTGGCGTCGACACCGATCACCTCTGCCCTGGGATGAAGCACGCCGCGACACTCGAGCCACGTAGCCCCAGCCCGAACACGCTAGCGCACAGTGCCGAACCTCCGCTCTGAGTTGGCAGGGCGGACGATGCCCAGCCGTGTTCCATCGACGGAGTGACGCTGATCGACCAGAGCAGAAGTCTGCCCGAGAGATGCATTCTGTTTCCGCCCAGGCACACCGGCGTCCTGCGGCCGCTCACCCTCGGTTCCCCGAAACGACGTTGCGATCATTTGCCATCGCGGAGCGCACGCACCAGCCCAAGGAAGCCCCGTGGATGCAATCTCCGCCTGTGCTTACCTGAATTTAACGGACAGGAGGCCTTGTTGTAAATCTCGCCGTGTGATCATGGACGCTGCCGCCGACGTGGGTTGGACACGTGACGATGTGTCACTGTCGAGACAAACGGGCGCCGAGACGCTTCATGCGACGCGGAGCCGCCACAGCTGTCGGATTGCTGCAGAAGTGATTGCGTACAACCAATTATGCATAGGCTGCAAGTTTGGCGAGGTCTCGGGCCCCGCTGGTCCGTCTTCGGGGCGGATGTACCACGGGGAAGGGCGGAACTATGCGCCAAGTGCTGCGGGGAGCACGTCGCAATCTCGGCCAAATGATTTTCGAACGCAGAGTACGGAGTGCAAACGGACGGCCGCACCTATTCGAGGAACTGGCGTCGCGGCCAGTGACCGCGTCTATTACGTCCCTCCAACTGGCTCACGCTGCATCGGGCGCTCCCACGGCGAGGTAGACAGCGACGACGTCTTCATCGATCTCGGCTCGGGCAAGGGCAGGATGGTGCTAGCGGCGGCGGCACGCTACCCGTTCAAGCGGGTCATCGGTGTCGAGCTCGCGGAGCAACTTCATGAGGTTGCCCGCGCGAACGTCGCGGAGTGGTCGCCTGCGGTTGCACTCGTAAGGACACGTGCGACACTGTTCGACGTCCTGGATTACGAAATCCTGACGACGTAACCGTTGTCTTTCTCAACAACCCATTTCGCGGAGAGACATTCGCCAGCGCATCAGGAATCTGATCGCGTCCGCTGACAGAAACCCGCGCCGCATCAGGGTGATCTTACTATAATCCCACTTCGAAGAACCCGTACTGCTGGGAACCGGACGTTTGTACGGATGCGCACCAGGACGTCGACACCACTGACGCGGCCGAAGTCTGCGTTTGGCTGGACGACCACGTACTCGCTGATCCGTACCGCGTAGATCTGGTCGCCCCGATGGACTGGTCGTGTCCGGCAGATAGCGTTGGCCGGTTCACCTTGACGTGGTCGTGGCACAAGGCGCGCCCACCAGATAGACGCAATTCGAGGGCCAGCGCAGCCTCTACGTGCTACGAACGCTGCGGCCGAAGTCAGGTTCCGGTCAAGTCCTGAGGCTCCCTGTAAACGAGAGGCCTGCTTTGATCATGCGGCGACGCTCTCTGCGCCGGTCGTTATTGCGTTCGTTCTTCACCGGTGATTGCCGAGGACTCTGACCAGCCCGACCTGACCGTGTCCGGTCGCAGGCTCTCGCAGCCCGGCCAGATTGCCAACGCTGACCTGGCAGGCAGAACGGTCCTGGCGGTCACGAGCACCGGGCGAGGAGGCCGAGGATCTCCGCGGCGCACCCCCGGCTAGCCGGTTCGACCCGGACTGCGGGTCGCGTGTTCCACCTCTCGGCTGGAGAGACGCTGCCAGCATCGAACGGCTCTCGCCGCGGCCAGTTACACTGGTCGGGCAGCGGCTGGCGGTCCTGCGACGGCTGGCGCACCTCCTTGCCCGGACGACCCGCCGCGTCGCCGGACCGGGGAGGCGGACGCCGGTCGATCGTGCGACTCCCGATCGGCGTGCACGGCAGCCCGATCAACTACGAACGCGCTGCTACGCACTCGGCCCGGACGCGGCCGGCTGCGGCGGCGCAGTCCACGCCGACACCCGGCTCTCGCGCTCCCGACGCCGAGACGGATGCCGCCGTTTTCGCCGCGGGCCGCAGGCAACCCATTCGGGTGGCCACGCAACGACCAGGTAGGGAATTTACCTGAACGTCGACACCCGGTTCCAGGGGGCGCGCTGGCAGCACCAGCGCGTAACACCCACCTGGCGCCCGACTGCTCTCCTGCCCTTGCCGCCTGCCCAGGCTGCCTCGGCCCGGATCGCCGCGCCAGACTCCCGAGTCGCTTCCAGCGACCGCCCGGCGGCTGACGTCAGGACGCCGGTCTGCCATCGAGCTCAATGAGTTGAACCGGAGTGAGATCTTGGTTTGTGATCGTTTGTGGCTCGGCGTCCTGGCTGGTAGTCGATGAGTCGCGGGCGATAGATCGATCATCTCACTGGTCGGTCCCCGACCTCCTCGCCAGATCTCTGGCTCGAATCAGTGTGCCGAGGCCCTGGCAAGCGGCCCCGGCCAGCGCGGCGAGGCCCGGCTTCGCGACCACGCATCGATACGTCGAGGGCGTGCAGCGCGCGTCAAGCGATCGGCTTGTCGGCCCCTGCGCCAGCCGCACCGCACTCTGGCAGGGGAAGGTCACGATCAAACTTCCGATACTCGCCCAGTCGCCCTTCCTCCTCATAAGGCGATGTCCCGACGGTACGAGGGAAGCCCAATCCGGTCAGCGCTTCAGCGCGCTGTCCCCGACGGCGACGATCTCGGCGTGCGGTGAGGGCGCGGCTGTAGACGCGAGGCTTCGTCGATGGCGCCCTGGCGATACTCGCCGTAGGGCTGCTGCCGCCGAACAGAGTGGGTTGGTGGCGGTTTGGACACGGTGCCGGTGGCTGCGGAGGAGGCCCCACCGGGTGCCGCCGGACGCAGAGGCGCATGGTGGTGCCGTCGCAGGTCAGGGCGATGTGGGTCCACGCGCGTCGACGGGGCTGCTGGTGGTGCCGGACATTTCGATGGCGGCCGCCGCCACCGATGGAGCCGCCGCCGGCGAGCGGAGGACCGCTGTCGCCTTTGTCATGGCGAGGAAGTGAGGCGTCGGCTGGTTTCGGCATGATCGCGCGCCAGCCGCACGGGTTACGGTCTGAGCTGGGCCTGATCCGGGCGGCCGGGAGTCATGCCGGCGGTGAGGTCGAGGGGGAGGGCGGAGGGGATCTGGACGCGTTGGTGAACCGTTGAAGTTCAGCGCGCCGCCGTACTTGCCGGTGGTCCAAGGTCGCGCCGTTCAGGGCGCCGTGTTGTTGTTGCCAGAGGAGCTCGGCGGGGCGGTGGTTCCGGTTCCGGCGTCTGAAGGTGGCCAGCCGGCGACGATGGCCGGCGGCGGTTACCGGTGGGGGCGGTGCCGGTGGCGGCGCTGGCGGTGGCGGAGTAGCCGCTGAAGCCAGTTCGACTTGCGGAACAGATAGCGCGCGGGCGCGGTAGCTGTAGTCGGCGGAGAGAGCGCGAGGGCGGTGGCCAGAGATCGCGCCGTGGTCGCGGCGTGGCGATCTGGGCCACAGCGGTGCAGCCCGCGCCTTGGCAGCGCCTCGACTCGGTGGAGCCAGCCACCTGACGTGTTATCCGCCGCGGAGGCCGCCCGACAAGTCGACACGCGTGCCGTTCTCGCTGTGGCGGTGATAGTGGCGGGCGCCGCCGGCGGTGTGATGTCCTGGTTGCGCCGGCGTTGTCACCGCAACGGCCGCCGGAGCAGCTGCCAGGTTGCCTGCGGCGTCGGTAGCGCGAACCCGGCATCGGTAGGTGGTCGGCGCGCGGATACGGCGGGAGTCGGCGCAGTTGTTGATCGGTCGCCGCAGACCCACCCGGGCCCAGCTCGTGCATCCGGATCCTTGGCAGCGCTCAATCCGGTAACCGGTTACGCCGACATTATCGGTCGATGCCGTCCATGACAGGTTGACCGGCGTTGGTCCTGGCTGCTGTGCGCCTAGCCTTCGGGGCCGGACGGCGGCGGTGTCGGATGCGGCTGCCGCTGTGGCGGCGGCAACGGTGGGAATATGCGCCCGGAGTCTCGAGCACGAGCATCCGCCGCAACGAACCTGCAGGTAAGTCGTGCTCGGCGGTGAGACCAGAGTTCGCATAGCTCGTCGTGGCGCCGGTGGCAAATCTCTGGGTGAAGTTCGTGCAGGAAGCCTCCGGAGCACCGCTCAACCCGATACTTCGGCTACGCCGACATCGCTCGAGCTGGAGGCCGTCCGCAGCTCAGTTGTTGATCTGGAGTGGCTGACGCCGACGCCACCGAGGTTGCGCTCAGGCGGCTGGGCGCAGTCGTTGTCTGCCGTTGCTGTCGTGGCCGACACGACGGCCGAGCAGCCGCTTCTGAAGTGATGCCGGCCGCATCGGCTGCCCGGACGCGGCCCAGCTGTGACAGAGTCGACGGCGCGAGCCTGGGGTCGGCGAGGTCGTGCCGGTCGGGGTGCTGATCTCGATGAAAGACGGGCAGCCTGCACCTTGGCAGCGCTCGGACCCGGTATCCGCGACACCCACATTGTCAGTTGAGGCCGTCCAGCTCAGGCTGATCCGAGTGCTGCCGCTGCATGCCGACGCACCGAGGGTTGGTCGGAGCGGTGGGCGCAGTCGTGTTCTGCCGCGTTGCCGTCGTGGCCGACGACGGTGGCCGAGCAGCCGCTGGTGGCGCTGTTTTCGCACGGCCGCATCGACACTGCCCGGACGCGGTAGCTGTACGAGGTCGATCGAGGACTGAGCCCGGGGTCGGCGAGGTACGTCGCCGGTCGGGGTGCTGATCTCGATGAAAGGACGAGCAGCCCGCACCTTGGCAGCGCTCGACCCGGTATCCCGTGGACACCCACATTGCCAGCTGAAGCCGTCCATGACAGGCTGGATCTGCGTGTCTGCGAGCCGCGGCGAAGTAATCCCGTCGGCGCTGTCGGTGCACTCCGTGTCCGGCGCGGGCGGCAGGATCAGGATTGTCGCGGATGAAGGCGATTTCGCCTGGGCCTGGGCGCGGTTGCCAGACGATCGGGCTTCGTCGATCAGCGCCCTGGAAGTACTCGCCGTAGGGGCTGTTGCCGCCGATCCAGAGCGGGCTGTTGGTCGTCTGATGGCGCCCGGTGGCGGCGCGGCTCGCGACCTCGGTGCCGTTGATGGAGAGCCGCACGGTGGCGCCGTCGTAGGTCAGGCGCCACGTAGGTCCAGGCGTTGACCGGGCTGCTGGCGGCTGCTCGGATACGATGGGGCGTTGCCGCCGAGAGTGCCGCCGCCCGACGGGCGGAGAGGTGCCGGTCGCTGTTGCTGGCATTGAGGAAGTAGGCGTCGGTCTCGTGCTGGATGATGGTCCGCCAGCCGCTCTGGCTTGTGCGGTCGGGCTGGATCCAGGCCGATGAGGGTCATCGCCGGTGGTCAGGTCGAGCGAAGCCGAATCCGCGACCTGGACCGTGCTGTTCGTGAGCCGTTGAAGTTCAGGCGTTGCCGTAGCGGCCCTGGGTCGTCCAGGCTGGCGCCGTTCAGGGTGCCGGTGTTGTCCGTTGCCGGAGGAGTCGCGGTGGTGGTGTCCGGTCTCCGCGTCGAACGTGTGCCAGGCCCCGACCAGGCCCGGCGGCGTTGGCCGGAGCGGTGCCGGTGGTGGCCTCGGCGATGGCGGAATAGCCACTGAGGTTGCCTGACGGCGTCGATCGGCGCCCGACGCTGGTAGCGGTAGGTGGTCGAGGGCGCGAGGCCGGTGTCAGCTGTAGGTCGTGCGCGGTCGGCGTGCCGATCTGGGCGAAGCTGGTGCAGCCCGCGCCCTGGCAGCGCTCGACCCGGTAGCCGGCGACTGCCGGCGTTAGTCCGTCGAGGCCGCCCACGACAAGTCGACACCAGCTCGGCCCCGGCCGCAGTCGCCGTGAGGCTGGACGGCACCGTAAGGCGCGGTGGGAGTCGTCTCCGACCGGAAGCGTCACGGTCTTCGTGCTCGACGTGAGGCCGCTGCTGTCCGTGGCGGTCGGCGATCGATCTCATAGGAGAACGCACCTGACGTCCCCGCGGTCCTCAACGGTGAAGCTGCCTGCAGGCTCTCCATTGCCGCCCACAAATGTATGTACGTGCGAGCGGTGGTGAAGACGGCGAGCGCTGTCCAGGCTCGGGGCATTGCCGCCAAGCGTGCCATCCTCCCGGGTCGGTGGCCGATCCCTGGTAGATACGCTGGCTGCCGGGCACCACCGAGGTGCCGTTGGCGGGCGCCGCAGATCGTCGGTGTCGGCGGCACGCGCTTTCCAACGGTTACCGACGTCGAGATGCGGCTGGCAGCCGAGGTACCACCGGACGCCGGTGACGGTGCGCTTTGGTGTGAAGTGCGTCGGCATGTGCGGTCGCCGTGCAAGTGAGCGAAGGGTTGGCGGCCGCAGACGCCGCGCCGTCACTCAGAAGTCCCATAGATATGGTAATCGTGCCACTGCCACCGGCCGGTCCCGATCCGGCGCTGAGAATGCCACTGGCCTGGGCGGCGAGGTAATGCCCCACACGATGGAGCCGCGCTCGCGACGGCCAGCGGAGCGTTGGAGCGGAAGCGCGGCGAATCTCCCCTGAGGTGAACGAGAGATAGTAAGATCAGGCCGTCGGGGCCCACCTCCATCGACACGGGAGCCGCTACATCAGTGGCGAACGGTTGAGCGCCTGGTCGGGTTGTTGCCGGCGTCGAAGCCGGATGCGCTTGATGAAGCTCGCCGGCGTCGCTCGCGCTGAAGGGAAGTTCCCCCGGTATTGCTGCGGGTAGGCGGTCGCGCAGTAGAAGGTCCGCCGATTGGCGGCGCTGCCCCGGCTGTGGTCGTGTAGGTGTGAAGCAGGGGAAGCGGATCACCGGCGCTCGTCCGATAGGCTGCCACAAGTCCCTGGAAGGTGGGATCGTGGGAAGAACGGCTGAGGCGCCGTTGCCCTCGTAGCACGGCCATCCAGGTAGCTGCCGCCCTTGATGCCACCTCGGCTCGACCCTCTCTTCCCGCAGTGTATTCCAAGCCAACCTCCCCAAACCAGGTGTCACCGCTCCCAGGCTGAATGGGCGAAACGGAATCGGGTTGCGGACCCCGTACAGCCAGACCTTGGAGCGAATCATCGAGTTCGTGCCGTCGCAAATGGGTTGTCGGTGGGCGCGGTACTCGTCCCGGTTGATGCGCAAGAATCTGCGCCGTTGATGCTGTTCAAGTCCTGAGCGCGCAGTGAGAGTGCAGTCGCCGTCGCTTCCGTCACCGACGCCCACGAGCAGCATCGTGCCATCCGGCGCGAACACCACGCTACCCAGCGTGCGGGTGACTACCGGCATCGGCAGGGATGCAATCCGCGCCACGACGGGCTGGGCGGGCAGGGCGGGGGTTCCGATCGATTTCGGCTGATGACGGTCTCGCTGCCGGCGAGCGCCACGTCGGGATGAGCCGGATCGGCCTGAACCCGCACAAGCCGGGAAGTCTTCGGTCCCTGGTTTCAGTTTCCCGTGTTTTTAGGTAGGTTATGTAAACGAGGCCAGCCAGGAGGCGAAGTCGGGGTTTCCAGAAAGCGAAAGTCTCAGAACCCGCGGTCGTCGAATATTCACCTTCGCGGAGAGATCGATGAACGGCGTCAGGCATCGTCCCGTTTTTCACCACCCGCACTACGCCGTTCTTCTCCCACACGAACATCCGCCATCGGGGCGAAGGCAAGGCCGATTCGAGGGTGTACGGCGGTACCGTCGCTGACATCCTCGGTGCTGAAGGTTGGTCAGAAAGGCTCGGCACCGCTGGCGGGCGCGCGGCTTGTTGTGGCGGCCTGGATAACGGACGCGATGATCGCGACGACAAGGCCAAGGGATGTGAACGTAGCGAGGCTTGCCCATGGACACCCATTCGTCAGGATGCCGTCCCGAGTGGCGCCTACCCGCCCCCCGGGCGGACAACGGGGATCTGATATGGTGCTCAGCACCCACCGTGTCCAGAGGGCGAACAACTGCGAAACTCGGCGCAATAGCCGTGTTAGCGTGATATCGGAACAGTTCGCTCAATCGTCAATGTCGACGAGTGCTCGCTCGCCGTCGGAGCAGGTACCTGCAGATAACCTCCCGATCCCGGTTGGGGGCTGTCCAGCGCCGCCGTAACACCCGTGAAAAGGTCCGCATGACGCTCACCGGTCTGCTTGACGCCGCGCTTGGCGACCCGGCCCTGCGCCGGATTGCCGAGGCACTCGACCAGCCTGACCTGACCGTGTCCGGTCCGCAGGCTCTCGCACCTTTTGCGATTGCCACGCTGACCCGACAGGGCAGAACGGTCCTGGCGGTCACGAGCACCGGGCGGGAGGCCGAGGATCTCGCGGCGACCCTTGGCTGCCTGGTCGACCCGGACCGGGTTGCGATCTACCCCGGCTGGGAGACGCTTGCCCCACGAACGGCCTCTCGCCGCGCTCGGACACGGTCGGGCAGCGACTGGCGGTCCTGCGACGGCTGGCGCACCCTGAGCCGGACGATCCGGCGGCCGGACCACTCGACGTGGTCGTTGCGCCGATCCGGTCGGTGCTGCAGCCTCAGGTTGCCGGTCTTGGGCGAGTTGACGCCGGTGACCCTCCGGGTCGGCGACTCCGGACGGGAGCTGACCGACATCGTGGCCGACCTCGTCGCGGCGGGATATGCCCGCGCCGACCTCGTCGAGCAGCGCGGCGACTTCGCCGTGCGCGGCGGCATCCTGGACGTCTTCCCGCCGACCGAGGAGCACCCGCTGCGGGTCGAATTCTGGGGTGACGAGGTCGAGGAGATCCGCTACTTCACGGTCGCCGACCAGCGCTCGATCGAGCTGGCCGAGCACGGCCTGTGGGCGCCGCCGTGCCGCGAGCTGTTGCTCACCGACGACGTCCAGGCCCGTGCCGGGAAGCTGCTCGGCGAGCACCCGGAGCTCGCGGAGCTGCTCGACCCGATCAGTCGCGGCGATGCCGTCGAGGGGATGGAGGCGCTGGCGCCGGTCCTGGTCGACCGCCTGCAGCTGGTGCTGCATGAGCTGCCGGCCGGTACGCACGTCGTGCTCACTGACCCGGAGCGGATTCGCACCCGCGCCGCCGACCTGGTGCGCACGTCGGAGGAATTCCTGGCCGCGTCGTGGGCGGCGGCCGCAGGAGGTGGCCGCGCGCCGGTCGACCTGGGCGCGGCGTCGCTGTGGAGTCTGGACGACGCCGCGACAGACGCGGCTCGGATCGGGCTGCCCTGGTGGGGCATCACGCCGCTCACCCCGGACGAGGACCTGCAGCCGGACACCGTGACGAGCGGGTTCGAGACGGCCCCGGCGTATCGCGGCGACCTCGAAGCCGCGCTGGCCGATCTCAAGCGATGGACCCGCGACGGCTGGCGGGTCGCCTTGGTGTTCGACGGACACGGCACGGCGGAGCGCGCGGTCGAGCGGCTTGAGTGCGGCCGACATCGCCGCGCGGCCTCGAGGTCGACGCCGGCGCCGGAGCCGGCGTCGTCTCGGTCACCACCGGGCAGCTGCCCGGCGGGCTGGTGTCGGCGGAGCAGAAACTGGCGCTGCTGACCGAGGCCGACCTGACCGGACAGCGCGGGTCGTTGACCAAGGACGCCAGCCGGTTGCCGTCCCGGCGGCGCAACGCCATCGACCCGATCCTGCTGCAACCAGGTGACTATGTCGTCCACGAGCAGCACGGGGTCGGCCGCTACGTCGAGATGGTGCGCCGCACCGTCAACGGCGGCGAGCGTGAATATCTGATCATCGCGTACGCCCCAGCCAGGCGCGGTCAGCCGGCAGATCGACTATTTGTGCCCACGGACTCGCTCGATCAGGTCACCAAGTACGTCGGCGGGGAATCGCCCACGCATCAACCGGCTCGGCGGCGCGGACTGGGCCAAGACGAAGGGCCGCGCCCGCAAGGCGGTGAAGGAGATCGCCGCGCAGCTGATCCGGCTGTACAGCGCGCGGATGGCGACCAAAGGCTATGCGTTCAGCCCGGACACTCCGTGGCAGCGAGAGCTCGAGGACGCGTTTCCCTATGTCGAGACGCCGGACCAGCTCGCCGCCATCAACGAGGTCAAGGCCGATATGGAGAAGCCGATCCCGATGGATCGGATCATCTGCGGCGACGTCGGATACGGCAAGACCGAGGTAGCTGTGCGGGCGGCGTTCAAGGCCGTGCAGGACGGCAAGCAGGTGGCCGTTCTGGTGCCGACGACGTTGCTGTCGCACCAGCACCTCGCGACCTTCAGCGACAGAATGGCCCCATTCCCGGTAGTTGTGCGTGAGCTGTCCCGGTTCACCGGAGCCGCCGAGGCCGAGGCCACGATGGCGGGCATCGCGGACGGCAGCGTGGACATCGTCGATCGGTACGCACCGGATCCTGCAGCAGACCGTGCGGTTCAAGGATCTCGGGCTCGTCGTCGTCGACGAGGAGCAGCGGTTCGGGGTGGAACACAAGGAGTACCTGAAGTCGATGCGCACGGCCGTCGACGTGCTGACGATGTCGGCGACGCCGATCCCGAGGACGCTCGAGATGTCGCTCACCGGGATCCGCGAGATGACGACGATCCTCACCCCACCGGAGGAGCGCCACCCGATCCTCACGTTTGTCGGGCGCTAGGATCAACGACAGATCGGCGCGGCTATCCGCCGGGAGCTGTTGCGTGACGGGCAGACGTTCTATATCCACAACCGGGTGGACTCCATCAACCGAGCCGCGACCCGGGTGGCCGAGCTGGTGCCCGAGGCGCGGGTCGCAGTCGCGCACGGCCAGATGGGTGAGGACGCACTCGAGCAGATCATGATCGGCTTCTGGGAGAAGCGGTACGACGTGCTGGTGTCGACGACGATCGTCGAATCGGGCCTGGACATCGCCAATGCCAACACGCTGATCGTCGAGCGGGCCGACATGTTCGGGCTTTCCCAGCTGCATCAGATACGTGGCCGGGTCGGTCGGAGCCGCGCGAGCGCGGCTACGCCTACTTCCTCTACCCACCGGAGAAGCCGCTGACCGAGACGGCCTACGACCGGTTGGCCACCATCGCGCAGCGAACCGAGCTGGGCGCCGGCATGGCGGTCGCCATGAAGGACCTCGAGATCCGAGGCGCCGGGAACCTGCTCGGCGGTGAGCAGTCCGGCCACATCGCCGGCGTGGGATTCGACCTGTATGTCGCGGCTGGTCGGCGAAGCCGTCGCCGAGTTCCGGGGCCAGCCGGCCGAGGCCGAGGCCGTCGACGTCAAGGTCGACCTGCCCGTCGACGCGAACCTGCCGGTCGACTACCTGCCCGGCGAACGGCTGCGGCTCGGAGGCGTATCGCTCGCTGGCCGGCGCTGCCACCGACGAGGCGCGTCGACGCGATGCGAGCCGAACTGGTCGATCGGTACGGGCCGATACCGCCAGCCGGTGGAGAACCTGCTTGCCGTGGCCCGGTTCAAGGTGTTGGCGCGCCGCTACGGCGTCACCGAGATCTCCCTGCAGGGCGGGTCGATTCGGTTCTCGCCGGTGACGCTGCCCGAATCCGCGCAGCTCCGGTTGCGACGGCTCTACGACCGGTCGCTGTACAAGCAGGCGGTGTCGACGCTCGTCGGTGCCGCGACCCAGCGGGCTGTCGCGCTCCCGGACACGACGCTGGCCACAACAGCGATCGGCGGTGAACCGCTGCGCGACATCCCGTTGCTCAACTGGTGCGCTGAAGTCCTGGCGCAGGTCCTCCCGCCGCCGGCGTGATCCCCTGCTCAGCTTGACGTGTATGCATGACCCGTCGCCGAGACGGCCGGATCTGCGGCCTTATCGGCGACGTGAGAGTCTGTGCACCGCCCATCTAGCCGCCGGGAGAACGGATCGCCGTGAGAGTCCGCCGGGTCGCTGTCGTTGTCGCCACCGTCGCCATCGTGCCGCTGGTCGCGTCCGCGCTCAGCGGATGTGACACGAAAGTCGGCACCGCCGGGGTGGTGAGCGGTGAGCGCATCAGCGAGGCGACCGTTTCCAGCTACGTCACACCAAAGGCGCAAAGCGTCCAGCTGAACAACGGCCAGACGATTGCCGCGCGATCGTTCGTGCTGCAGACGCTGATCAACACTCGTGTCGCTGAACAGGTGTTGGCTGCGCACGGGATTACGCCGACCGACCAGCAGATCGCTCGCGGCGCAACAGGCGGCGCTTGGTCAGGCCAGCGAGGATCAACTCGTCCAAGCTTTGGCGACGCGAGGTTTTGCGCCGAGTTTCGAGCCCGTGTACTTGCGAGCTGTCGCGTTGAGCCAACTGCTGGCCACCGTGCCCGGAATCACCGACCAGCAGGGCCTGCAGAACGCGCTGTCCAAGGCGAACGTCACGGTCGACGTGAATCCTCGATACGGCACGTGGGACTCGACCCAGCTCGCGCTGAACAGCGACCTTGCCTCGAATCTGCCGCCGTACCTGAAGGCCAGCAGCGGGTCGCCCTCGCCGACCGCCACGCCCACCGGATGAGCGGTGCGTTGCAGCAGGCCGTGGCCGTCATGGACCGGCTGCGGTCGCCCGGCGGCTGCCCGTGGGATGCCAGCCAGACGCACCGATCTCTCGCCCGATACCTGATCGAGGAGACGTACGAGACGATCGAGGCGATCGAGACCGACAACATGGCGTTACTGCGCGAGGAGCTCGGCGATCTGCTGCTCCAGGTGCTGTTCCACGCGCGACTGGCCGAGGAATTGCCTCCGGGTGAGCGGTTCTCCATCAACGATGTCGCCGAGGATCTCGTCGCCAAGCTGGTCCGCCGTCACCCGCATGTGTTCGGCTCGACCGATGTCGCCGACGCCAACGAGGTCAACGAGAACTGGGAGCGGCCTCAGGTCGCCGAGAAGGGACGGACGTCGGCTGTCGACGGAGTGCCGTTGAGCCAACCGGCCCTGGCGTTGGCCGGCAAGCTCGTCACCCGGGCCGAGCGGGCGCAGCTGCAGGTGGATGTCGCTGGCGACGGGATCGGTGAGCGGTTGTTCGCGCTCGCGCGCGAGGCGTCGAACGCCGGCATCGATCCGGAGTCGGCCCTGCGCGACACCAACCGGCGTTTTCGCGCGGCCATCCTCGCCGCTGAGGCGGCGCGGGACTCGTCCGAGCAGCACTGCGCCGACGGATCAATCCAGGACGGCTGGAGACGCCCATCCAGCATGATGAGGCATGACCGACGCCTCGTCCTTCCGGCACGACCCGGAAACCACCGGCGACGAGCGGGCGACGCTCACCGGCTTCCTCGACTATCACCGGGGCACCCTGGAGTGGAAGTGCGCCGGCCTGACTCCGGAGCAACTCGCCCGTCGGGCGATACCACCGTCGACGTTGAGCCTGCTCGGGCTCGTCCGTCACTTGGCGGACGTCGAGCGCAGCTGGTTTCGGATGCGGCTCGCGGGCGAGGGCGTGACGCCCATCATCTTCACCGAGACCGAGCCTGGATCTCGACTTCGACGGCGCGGTGGCCGACCCCGACGAGGTTGCCACCGCCTTCGCCGCTTGGCGGCGCGAAGTCGCGCGGGCCCGCGAGATCACGTCGGCGTTCGAGCTGGACGACACGTTTCGTGCACCCCCGAACCGGCGAGACGTTGTCGGTCCGGTGGGTGCTAACCCACATGATCGAGGAATACGCCCGGCATAACGGGCATGCCGACCTGCTTCGAGAAGCGATCGACGGCCAGACGGGCGAGTAATCAAGCCATTGGTCAGTGCCCGGCCGGTGGCGGCGGGTCAGCCAGCGGGTACCGAGTGTCCCGGTTAGGCTCGTCGTGACCGATGTTGGACACCGAGGAGACTTGTACCTGTGGCGACCATCGAAGCAGTCGGAGCACGCGAGATCCTCGACTCGCGCGGCAACCCAACCGTCGAGGTGGAGGTCGCTCTCGACGACGGATCGCTCGCCCGCGCGGCCGTGCCCAGTGGTGCCTCGACCGGAGCGTTCGAAGCCGTCGAGCTACGTGATGCCGACGAGCGCTACGGCGGCAAGGGGTCCGCAGGGCGGTCTCGGCAGTACTCGACGACCATCGGACCCGAGCTGGTGGGCTTCGAGGCCAGCGAACAGCGGCTGGTCGACGCCGCCCTGATCGAGCTGGACGGCACACCGGACAAGGGCCAGCTCGGCGCCAACGCAATCTTGGCGTATCTCTGGCCGTGGCCAAGGCCGCCGCGGCGTCGGCTGAGCTGCCACTGTTCCGTTATCTCGGCGGCCCGAACGCCTATCTGCTGCCGGTGCCGATGATGAACATCCTGAACGGTGGCGCGCACGCCGATTCGAACGTGGATGTGCAGGAGTTCATGATCGCGCCAATCGGCGCGCCGACCTTCGCCGAGGCGTTGCGCTGGGGGCCGAGGTCTACCACGCGCTCAAGAGCCGTGCTGAAGCAGAAGGGACTGGCGACCGGCCTCGGTGACGAAGGCGGCTTCGCGCCGAGCCTCGACTCGAACCGGGCCGCCCTGGATCTCATCGGCGAGGCGGTCGGCAATGCCGGCTACGTTGCGGGCCGCGACATCGCATTCGCGCTCGACGTTGCGGCGACGGAGTTCTACCGCGACGGTGGCTACATCTTCGAGGGTGAGGGCAGGACCGCCGACGAGATGGCGGCTTACTACGACCGAGCTGGTAACCGACTACCCGATCGTCTCGATCGAGGATCCGCTCGCCGAGGACGACTGGGCCGCTTGGCAAGCGCTGACGGAGCTGCTGGACGACCGGATCCAGATCGTCGGCGATGACCTGTTCGTCACCAACCCGGAGCGACTAGCGCGAGGAATCGAGGAAGGCGCCGCAAACGCCCTCCTGGTGAAGGTGAATCAGATCGGCACGCTCACCGAGACGTTCGACGCCGTCGATCTGGCCCATCGGCACGGATACCGGTGCATGCTCGCCATCGCTCGGGCGAGACCGAGGACACCACGATCGCCGACCTGGCGGTGGCGGTGAACTGCGGGCAGATCAAGACCGGCGCACCGGCTCGCAGCGAGCGGGTCGCGAAGTACAACCAGCTGCTCCGCATCGAGGAGGAGCTCGACGACGCGGCTCGCTACGCCGGCGCAGGTGCCTTCCCCGGTTCGAGGCGGGGCTGGATCCGGCGGATGACGAATCCGCCGGCCGAGGTGCCGCCGCGCGACGAGGAGGGCCGCGCGCCGCGGGCATCACCGGGCGCGCGCTCGTCCTGGGGCGGTCCTCATCCTGCTCGTCGTGGTACTGGCGTCGCCCGTACACCGCTATGTCGCCACGCGAAGCGCGCTGAGTCAGGCCGAGCAGGAGCGCCGGGCCAACCAAGCCGAACTCGTCCAGCTCCAGAAACAAGTCGCGCAATGGAACGACCCGGCCTACATCGCCCAGCAGGCTCGCGCCCGGCTGCAGTTCGCCATGCCCGGCGACACGGTGTACGTCGTAGTGACGCCGAACAGCAAGCCGGCGACCGGCGCGCCGGCTCCTCGGGACAGCACCGCAACCCGCGTGCCGGGGACAGCTGGAACGAACGTTTGTGGGGAAGCATCCGTACGGCGGACAGTTCGCCGTGACCGACGGAGCCGCGGAGCTGGGTCCGGAGCCCCATCGCTCGCGGAGAACGACCGGGCAACCGTTGCGGCTCAACCCCGCCGATCCCCGCGGGCCATTCGCGCAGTGGCGCATCGGTGTCTCTGTGGGCTTCCCGACGTCATCGAGAGCTCTCCGCGATTGCCCGACGGCACCCCGTTCCCCACCCTGTACTACCTCACCTGCCCCCGGGCGAGCGCGGCGATCGGCCGCCTGGAGGCGTCGGGCCTGATGGCGGAGATGACGGACCGCCTGGCCTCCGACACCAGGTTGGCCGACCGGTATCGGATGGCCCACGAGTCCTACCTACGCCGTCGCGAGCAGCTCGGGCCTGTCGCGGAGATCGCCGGTACGAGCGCCGGCGGTATGCCCCGGCGCGTCAAGTGTCTGCATGCGCTCGTGGCGCACTCGCTCGCCGTTGGACGCGGCGTAAATCCGCTCGGCGACGAGGCGCTCGACCGGCTGGTGCCGTGGTGGACGTCGGGGCCATGCGTCCCGGCGGCAGTCACCTGACCCGGGTCGCCGCAGTCGACTGCGGCACGAACTCGATCCGGCTGCTGATCGCCGATGTCAACCGCGACGAGCTGATAGACGTTCACCGTGAGCTCCGCATCGTCCGCCTCGGGCAGGGTGTCGACGGGTCGGGTCGGCTCGCGCCGGAGGCGATCGCGCGCACCGAAACGGCGCTCGAGGACTACGCCGACCTGGTGCGTCACCACGGCGCCGACGCGGTGCGCATGGTGGCGACCAGCGCGACCCGAGACGCCGCCAACCGGGACGAGTTCGTGGGCATGGTGACGAGTGTGCTGGGCGTCGCACCCGAGGTCATCAGCGGCGAGGACGAGGCCGCGCTGTCGTTCGCGGGGCGGTGCACAGCTTGCCGCACCTCACCGGTCGGATCGTTGTTGCTGACATTGGTGGCGGTTCCACCGAACTGGTCGCGGGCCCGGCCGACCGGTTCGCTCCGCTGCAAATGCACAGCATGGACGTCGGCTGCGTCCGGATGACCGAGCGCCACCTGCGGGCTGATCCCCCCAGTGCGGACCAGATCGCCGCGACGGTGCGCGACATTCGCGACGCGCTGGACCGCGCGGCGGAGGACGTCCCACTGCAACGAGCCGGCCGCGCTGATCGGCGTCGCGGGCACGGTGACCACGGTCGCCGCGGTGGCGATGGGCCTGGATTGCTACGACCCGGGCCGCATTCACGGGGCTACGGTCACGGCGCCTGCCGTCGACGCGGTTACGACGATGCTGCTCGCCATGACCCACGATCAGCGGGCGGCCCTGCCGGTCATGCACACCGGAAGGATTGACGTGATCGGCGGTGGCGCGCTCATCCCGCACACCCTGATGACCGCGATGGGGTGTCCAAGGTTGTCGCGAGCGAGCACGACATCCTCGACGGGATTGCCCTGCGGCTCGCCGCCTCGGTCGTCGGCGCGGACGAGGCCGCCCGGCCCGGGTGACTTAGCGCGGGCCGCCAAGCCCGGTCACTCACGAGTGAGGGCTGGGGGCGGCTCCCCGCCGATCAGGTTTCGCCAGATCAGGCGCGGCCCCGCGCGTCGTCACGTTCTCGGCCACGGCCACGCCGACCGCGGAGATCGTCGTCCAGACGATGGCCTCCCGCAGGGTGGCGTTCGGGTCGGAAGGTGATCGGGGCGGATTGCCCGGGCCGACCGTCGTCCAGACCCGCGCGACCGCCCTTCGGGTGGCGATCCCAGCCGGGATGCTGATCGCATACGTGAGGATCCGCCAACCCACGATGCTGCGAGCCTTGGCCATGGTGTTCCGGGGGACGGCTGGACGGTGTGACAGAAACTCTAGAGTGGCGTGCCACGCTGTCGTCCATGGTGGTACGACCCGGCACCGGCTGGCCAGGGACTGTGCGACCCGGCGCACTGCCGTCGCCCACGACGCTGCGAGAGGTGCGCAGCCTGGCCGGGTCCGTGTCCGCGCTCTCCGAGCTGAGCGCGCGAATCTCGGTGTGCCGGGCCTGCCCGCGGCTGGTCGCCTGGCGGGAGGAGGTCGCTCGACGAAGCGCCGCGCTTTCGCCGACCAGGAATATTGGGGCCGGCCGGTGCCCGGCTTCGGGGTTGACCGACCGGCCGTCGTCATCGTGGGTCTAGCCCCAGCAGCGCACGGAGCCAACCGGACCGGGCGCAACTTCACCGGCGATCGCTCCGGCCAATGGCTCTACGCAGCGCTCTATCGATGTGGGCTCGCCAACCAGCCCACGGCAGTGGCCGCCGACGACGGGCTCGCACTGGTCGGCACCCGAATCGTCGCGAAGCGTCCGCTGCGCCCCCTCCCGCGAACTGGCCCGCGCCCGAGGAGCGGGATGCGTGCCGCCCGTGGCTGGTGCGCGAGTTGCGTCTCGTCTGGCCCCACGTGCGGGCCGTGGTCGTGCTCGGCGGATTCGCCTGGGCAAACCTGTGGCCGGCGCTTGCGCATGGCCGGTGTCTCGGTGCCCGACCGAGTACCGCCCTTTGCGCACGGTCTCGAGGTACCGGTGGATGGTCGCACCGTGCTCGGCTGCTATCACGTCAGTCAGCAGAACACCTTCACCGGACGGCTGACCGAGCCGATGCTCGATGCCGTGCTCGGCCGCGCGGTGCTGCTGGCGGGTGGTCTTGCTTCGCTGGAGGTCTGACGATGCGGGTGATCGACGCCGAGGCCGTGGCGGCCCTCGGCTGGCCGGCGGCCATCGCCGCAATCCGGGCCGCTGCCGCCTCGGATAGTGGCACCACTGGCCCGCCGCGCACGGTTGTCGACGTACGGGCCGGGCAGCTAGCCTTTGATGCCGGCGGACGTCGACCAGTACGCCGGGGTAAAGGTGGTCTCGATTGCTCCCGACAACCCGGCGCACGGTCGCCCCGCGTGCAGGGTGCTTACTTGCTGTTCGACGCGGCGACGTTGCGCATTGCGGCGGTTCTCGACGGCGTCGCATTGACGACGCTCCGCACAGCCGCGGTGTCGGCGTTGGCCGTCGACCTGCTCGCTCAACCGGGGGAGGCGCGGCTGGTCGTCTTCGGCTGCGGACCCCAGGCGCGCGCGCACATCGAGGCGCTACCGCACGTCCGACCGATCCGCTGCCTGACGATCGTCGGCCGGACCGCCGGCCAGGCCGAAGCTCTGGTCCAGCGTTGTGCGGCGCACGGCCTCCGCCGCGTCGGCCGGCGGTCCGGACGTCATTGCCGACGCGGACATCGTGGTGTGCGCGACCGACCGCGCGGACGCCGGTATTCGAGTCGACGGCACTTCCGGCCCATGCCGTGGTCGTTGCCATCGGGTCGCACGAGCCGTGACGCTCGCGAAGTCGATAGTGCCCTGGTCGATCGGGCGACGGTTGTGGTCGAGAGCCGAGTCGCGGCCCTTCGCGAAGCTGGTGACATCGTGCTCGCGATCGCCGACGGCGTGCCCAGCGAACGAGCCATCGACGGCGACCTGGCCGAACTCGTCGGCGGTCACCTGACCGTCAGCGCGGATCGACCTCGGCTCTGAAGAGCGTCGGTGAGGCCTGGGAGGACCTGGCCGTCGCCGCGGCAGTCTACGAAGCGGCTAGTCGGTAGCGTCGAGTCTCCATGGCGAAGCTGAACGATCCGACGCGCATTCTCGGTGGTCGGCGGGGGCTATGTCGGCTATGTACACAGCCCTTCGACTGCAGAAGAAACTGGCCCGAAAGGCCGAGATCACCGTCGTCGACCCGCAGTCGAACATGACCTATCAACCGTTCCTACCCGAAGCCGCGGCCGGTTCTGCTCGAGCCTCGGCACGTGGTGGTGCCGCTGCGCAAGGTCCTGCGTCGCTGCCGGGTGATCACGGCGACCGTTACCCGCATCGAACACGCCCGGAAAGTGGCTACCGTCCTGCCCTCTGAGGGCGAGGGATACGAGATCGGATACGACGTGCTTGTGCGCCTCGCTCCGGGCTCGGTCTCCCGCTTACTGCCCATTCCCGGCCTGCCGAGCACGGCATCGGCTTTCAAGACGATCGGCGAGGCCATCTACTTGCGCAACCATGTGCTGTCCCGCCTCGACCTGGCGGCGTCGGTGACGGATCCGGAGCGACAACGACGCGCGTTGAGCTTCGCGTTCGTGGGTGGGGGTATGCGGGCGTGAGGCGATCGCCGAGCTGCAGGACATGGCCCGTTACGCGTTGCGCTATGTCGACGGCATCGACGAATCCGACATGCGGTGGATGCTCGTCGAGGCCGCGACCCGGATCATGCCCGAAGTATCCGTAGGTCTCGGGGCCTACACGGCCGACCGGCTGGCCGAGCGCAACATCGACGTGCGCCTGTCCATCTCGATTGGAGTCAGTCGTCGACGGGCACGTCGTGCTCAGTGACGGCGACGAATTCGATGCCGAGACTGTGGTGTGGACGGCCGGGGTCAAAGCGAATCCCGATGCTCGCGGCGACCGACTTGCCGCGTGGACGATCAGGGCCGATTGCCGTGTCACGCTGATCTCACGGTGCGCCGATGTCGACGACGTATTCGCGGCCGGTGACTGCGCCGCGGTACCTGACCTGTCCAAGCCTGACGAGCCGGGGGGCGGTGTGCAAGTCCGAGCGCGCAACACGCGGTGCGCCAAGCCAAGACCCTGGCGAACAACATCGTCGCCACCCTGCGGGGCCGCGCCCGGCACGACTACGTCTCACGCCTATGTCGGCTCGGTCGCATCCCTCGGCCTGTACCGCGGGGTGGCCGAGATCTACGGCATCAGGCTGCGTGGCATCGTCGCCTGGTTCATGCACCGCACGTACCACGTCATGCGCATGCCGACGTCTCAACCGGAAGGTCCGGGTGCTGGCCGACTGGACCGAGGCGCTGTTCTTCCAACGCGCAAGTGGTCGCCCTCGGCTGCAGCCGCAGCAGCCGCACACCGAGTTCAAGCAAGCTGCGGGATTGCCCCCGTTACCGCCCGGATCGTCCGCTGACGCCGAGGCGTCGACTCCAGAGGAGACCGCCGTGTACCGGATCGGACTGGTCGTACACACCGGACGGGCCGAGTCCGCGGCCCCTGCCGATGCTGTGTGGCGGTGGTGCGCTGCCAACGACATGACCGCCGTTGATCCGTCGATGTCTGAGCAAGCCACGACGGCATAGCAAGGATGAAGTATCAGCAGTTGGCCGAGCTGGATCTCGCAGTCACGATCTGGCGGCGACGGCATCTTCGCAGCGGCGCCCGCGTGGCGGTCGCGGCCGACTCGTCCGGTCATGGGGTCAACGTCGGCCGCGTCGGATTCTCACCGACGTCCGGCCCCAGGATGTCGGAGCGGCGCTCGGATCAGGTGCGCGCCGGGACCGTGCGAGTCGAGGACCGGCTCACCCTGACGATGCGGCGTCACGCGCGCTCGGCATCCCGCCCGGCCTGACAGCCTCGCTTCACTACGGGGCGCGGCCCGATGTTGCCGCCACCGCCGGTCCGGGACGGTTCAGCCGAGACGCGTCGGCTGGGGTTGCCCTGATGTGACGGCAATCAACGACGTGGTGTTCGAGAAGCTAGCCCGCGACCGCCAGGCGAGCCTGGGCGTGTACCTGAGCAGCCGGCTGCCCGCGACGTACTCCGCCGATGCCCTCATGGTCGCCTCCGACCGGCTCCACGGCCTACAGCTTTGCCGCGGGCGGCCCCGTGCTGCTCGCCCTATCTTGACGCGCTCATTCACCCCCGCCGCGCCGCACATGATCTTCGATCGGAGCATCGTGATCTCGGCGCGGAAGTCGTGGCGGTGCGCGTCCTCGACGGTTCCAGCCAGGTCGCGGTGAGCGTGGACGGCCAGCTCCGCGGCGTTCCGACCCGGGCGACTGGGTCGCCGTGCGGCCTCGAGGCGGGCCAAGCTTCTGCGGTTCAGCCAGGACAACGACTTCTATGACCGGTTGCGCGGGCGATTCTCACTCTCCGACGCTCCGGCCGCGGTAGCCGACGACCGTGGCGGAGCGCCACTGTCTGTCGGCCATCTGGTCCGGCTCCGCCTGACCTGGAGCGCCTTCGGCCGCCGCCGGCCGCATCGGCTCCAAGGGCGTGAGGAGCTGTCGATCTGTGGCCCGTTTTCGTCCGACCCCGGTAGCATACCGTCCACACCACTGGAGAGGACTACCGCCGCGCGATTGCGGAGCGATCACGCCAGCTAGCCGCGCCCCCGTGGCCCAATTGGCAGAGGCAAAACCCCTTAAAGGGTTCAAGTGGTGTCAGGTTCGAGCCCGACCGGGGCACCCCGCCCGGAGCGGCTGAAACGGCCTCTGAGCAGCGGCGATGAAGTTTTCAAACGACCATGAGCGGTCCGGTGGTGTCCGGCTGACACCGTGCTCGCCGGTCATCTGCGCTGAATACGCGCTGAAGTTTCAGGACCTGCCGAGCGCGCGCGTCGATCCGGCGTCGGGCCGCATCCTCTTGGCCGACGAGGCACTTAGCGTAGATCTGCGAGCAGCACGGCGACGCTGTAGCCCGGCCCAGGCGGCGACCTGTGTGGCGGGCACTCGGCGTTGAGCCACGCCGTCGGTCGGCGTCGCCGTCCCGGGCGTCCGGGTCCACCATCCACCGCGTCGATCGTCGCCCTGACTCTGCCTCAAGGGGCGGATGTTCTTTGTTGTGGATGGAAGGCGTTGTCGGGGTCGTACTTGGCCTTGACCTCGGCGAGTCGCCGGTAGATGTGATCGCCGTAGGCCTCTCGAACGCGGCTGGTGTCGTCGTCGGAATCGAGGAAGTTGACGTAGACGCCGGCGCGCGGTGCGGTTGGAGGGCGTGGAGGAACCGCCGCGCCCACGCGGTCTCGGCCGCGGCGTGCTCGCCGGACTCGTCAGGGAGCCACACGGCGTCGATGATGATGTTGTGGGCCACGTCGCGACCGGCGTAGGCGGTGGCGTCGTGGGGGACTCGGGCGACGGCGCCACCCATGTGGAACATCGCCGCGTACGACCGGGGCGAGCTGGCGGCGTAGGCGTGATCGGCGATGACGGCGATGGCGTCGTCGGTGAGGCCGGCGAGGTTCGTGGCCTTCCAGTAGTAGTGCCACCCGTGGGGGACGGTGTCGTCGAGGGCGCCCTGGAAGGCGGCGTACGGCGTGGGTGAGAGCAGGTCCACGAGCGGCGTCCCGAGCCGGCGGAGGGCCCGCACCGCACGCTCGCCGTCTTCGACGGCGCCGGCGTAGCAGCAGGCGACGGCGATGGCCGGCCGCCAGTGCAGGTCCTCGGGGATGACCGGCAGCGGCGGGACGGTGCCGAGCCTGACGACGGTGCCGAGCTCGTCGGGCGCTTCGGCGGCGAAGTCCCGGTAGAAGCGCAGCACGTCGGTGGTGTCATCGGCCGCCCAGAAGACGGGTCCGGCCACCACGGTCGGGCCGACGGGGTGCAGAGCGAACCGGAACGAGGTGACGACGCCGAAGTTGCCGCCGCCGCCTCGCAGCGCCCAGAACAGATCGGGGTGTTCGTCGGCGGACGCCTGGACGATGCTGCCCTCGGCGGTGACCACCTCGGCGGCAATCAGGTTGTCGACGGCGAGCCCGTGTTTGCGCATGAGGAAGCCGATGCCACCGCCGAGGGTGAGCCCGGCGACGCCGGTGTGGCCCACGATGCCGCCGGTGGTGGCCAGACCGTGGGCCTGGCGTCTCGTGGTCGACGTCGCCCCACAGCGCACCACCCTGCACCCGGGCCGTGCGGCCGGCGGGGTCGACCCACACGGCCCGCATCGCCGAGAGGTCGATGACGATCCCGTCGTCGCACACCGCGGTGCCGGCCACGTTGTGGCCCCCGCCCCGCACGGCGATCTCCAGGTCGTGGTCGCGGGCGAAGCGCACGGCCGCGGCCACATCGGCGGTCCCGCTGCATCGGGCGATCAGCCGGGGGCGCCGGTCGACGGCGCCGTTCCACACGGCTCGGGCGGTGTCGTAGTCGGCGTGGTCGGCGGTGATCAGCTGGCCCCGGAACCCGTCGATCTCCATCGCGGTTGCCTCCTCGCTCAGGTCGCCGACTTGCTCGGTGGTCGGTGTCGTCCATCGGTGCTCCTCGACGACCCATGGCACCACCAGTGGCCCGCGGCCGTGAAGTCAAGAATCTGGACTTCACAGCCGAAGGCAGGCGCGCGACACTGGCGTCGTGCGGACATACGGCCAGTACTGCCCCCATCGCCCGTGGTGCCGAGATCTTCGCCGAGCGCTGGACGCCACTGATCATCCGCAACCTGTACCTGGGCTGCGGAAGCTTCAGTGAGATCCTGGAGGGCGCGCCCGGGCTCTCCCGCACCTGCTCTCGCAGCGGCTCAAGCAGCTCGAACGGCTCGGCATCGTCGAGTCGGCACCCAAGCCCGACGGGCGCGGACGCCACTACGAGCTCACGCCCGCGGGTCACGACCTGTTCAAGGTCTGCGTGGTCGCTCGGCGAGTGGGGCGCCGCCTGGCTCGAGATCGCCCCCGAGCACCTCGATCCCTTTGTGGCTCTCTGGTCGATGTGCAACATGCTCCGCCGAGACCGGCTCCCGGCCCGACGCGTCGTCATCCGCTTCGACTTCACCGGCCGCCAGCGCCCCGAGCGGTACTGGCTGCTGATCGAGCACGGAGACACCGAGATCTGCAAGACGTATCCCGGCTCGACGAGGACCTCTACATCACCGCGGGAAGCCGAAGCCTTCGTCAAATGGCACGCCGGCCAGCTCACCTGGGCCGAAGCCACCCGCGACCGCCGCATCCAACTCCACGGCCCCTCGTGGCTCGTACGAGCCCTTCCCCACCTGGAACGCCCGCAGCGCCTTCGCCCACATCAAACCGGTCTCCCGGCTGAACCGAGCTCGGCAGCCTGACATCTTCGACGCACTCTCCCCCACGACCCATTGCGGCGGACGGCCTGCCAACGGCATTCTGCGGTGCTGCTTCATGGTCACCCGACCACGCCGCCGGCCGTAAGCTCGAGAACGTGGCCCGCAAGCGCCGCTCGCTGCCGCTGGATGCCCTCCGGGTACCAGGCACCAGCCGCCGTGCACCGAGCAACGCGGCCGACGAGGGGGACGGGAGGAGCGAGATTACGCCGAACACGCGCCGAAGTTCCCGCCGCAAAGATCCACGGCCGTGTCGCGCGCTTAGTGCTGCTCAGGGGCCACAACAGCATCGCGTATCGCGGCTCCCCCTATTGTGCAGGTCTCGGGCGTCGGTTCGAGCCCGACCGGGGCACCGTAACCCGAAAGCGGCGTGAGCGCCATTAGCTGGCGCCGTCACCCGGACAGCCACCGACCAGGCGTCTACGGCCCATTGCTTCCTGCCAGGTAGCAGCGACTACCTCGACCCTTCGGTGCATTGCACAGTACGGTCCGGCGCAGATGCAGGTTGCCGGATCAACGAGGTGTCGATCCACTACGTCGAGCAGCGGCAGCGGTGTGCCCCTGATCGCCTTGCACGGTGCTGGCGCGTCGGATCATCGCGAGGGAATCGAGGCGGCGAATCGAGGCCGTCATCCCGGACGACGGTTACCGGCGGATCTATCCCGATCTACCGGGCATGGGTCGCCCACCACCGGTACCGATGCCCCGACCCGGCAACGACGACGGTGGCACTGCTGGCCGACTTCATCGATCACCCCGTCGACCAGCCGTTTCTGCTATCTTGGGCACTCCTACGGCGCTTACCTCGCTCGTGGCATTGCAGCACGGCGACGGGACGCGGTGCTCGGTCTGGCGTTGTTGTGTCCGATCGGCGAAAGCTCGCGACGCACGCCGGCGGCGACGACCGTGGCACGAGCGGATGCGGATGCCTACCGCGAACTTGAACCCGACCAGCGGGCGGGATCTGATGACTACTTCGTCGTGCGCAATACGTGCGACTGCGCGCACGCCATCGCGAGCATCGTGGTCCCGGGTGACGACTGCGTCGACGAGGCCACGCTCGGGCGCATCTTCGCCGGGTGGAAGGTTGCGGTCGGGTCGGACACCTTCGGGCCACCGAGCCTGATTGCGGCGGGACGACTCGATTCATCGGTCGGTACGTCGCGGCTGCCGACCTACTCGGAACACTATCCGCACGCCACCTTCGCGGTACTCGACGATGCCGGCCACGCATTGCCGGCACGAGCAGCCGGCGCTTCTGGGCGCACTCCTGCAGGACTGGCTCGATCGACAGTATCACGAACGAAGTGAGTAGTGCGCGCCAGCCATTGCGGGTCGGCGATCCTCCAGCCGCCGACCGGCGGCACCGCGCTGGCGGTGCCAAAGCTGAAGCATCTGCAGCTTGCGTTGCTTAGCCCGGATCCACCGTGTAGCTCTGAATTGATCAAGGTGGTTCTGGGTTGATCTTCGTGAGCGGGGTTTGGTCCCTGCACAGCGGTGAGCTGCCGGTCTGCCGGCTTGTCCGAGGTCCTCGGTCGCGGTGGTGCGGGGCGGTGGGTTGTTCAGCGGCGGATGCGGGATGGCGGTGATGGTGGTCCAGGGCGGTGGTGAACTGCGTCGGCCCAGGGCCAGTTCTGCGGGTAGTCGTAGGCGTAGCCGGCGGCCGATGTGCACGAGGCGGCCGGGGACGGTGAACACCGCGCGGCGCAGGGTGGCGGCGGTGGCCCGGTGCAGTCGGCCGCCGGCGAGCTGGCCGACCGCGCGGGCCAGGTTGTGGGCCATCACCGCGAGGGCGAGCCACGCGGCGTTGGCCATGAACGCGACTGGACGGGAGGTGAGCAAGGCCGGCTGATTTCAACTCGGCGATGGACTGTTCCACGATCGCGTGGCGACGGTGGTCGGCCTCGATCTCGAGCATCGTCGCCGGGCCGGTCGGTGACGAAGGCGTGGTAGTCGAAGGTGGTGAACAGGGCCAGCTGTGAGCCGGGTGTCGGTCGGACGCGGCGCACGATCAGCCGCACCGTGCAGCGCGTGTCTGGTGCCGGCGAAGGCGGTGTAGCTGGTCTCGGCGACGTCGGCGCCGGAGACCTCGGGGGTGGACAGCCAGTACGGGATTGGCTGCCATGCGCTGTGTTCGGGATGGCCTCGATCGCGGCCCGGATCTTCTTGTTCTGGCCGAGCGGTGACCGAGAACCGGACGTCGAACTTCGCCGCAGTGCTGCAGCACGGCACTGGAGTAGAAGCGCTGAGTCCGCGCGCACCGTCAGCTGCCCGGTCGCACCGCGGCCCGGGCCCGGCTGATCGTCTCGGTCAGGAAGCTCTGCGCGCCGCGCGCCGCGCCCGGCCGCGCCGCCGCGCAGCCGGCAGAACACGACCTGCCCGGTCTCGGCGAGCGTGGCCAGCTGCGGGTGGTAGCCGCGGATGTTCGGTGTAGCCGAACGCGGCGCCCTGCTTGCTCCGCCCGAACACCGGCACGATCGTGGAGTCCACGATCGATCGTCAGCGGCGCGGACAGGTCCGCCGGCCCGGCGCCGCGCCGCCCACAGCCGAGCCAGCAGCTCGCGGCAGACCGCGTCGAGTTGGCGCACGTTGTGCCAGCCGGAAATCCCGCAGCCAGCTGCCGATCGTCGACGGCGCCCGTGACAGGTCGAACAGGTGCGGCAGCGCCCCGGCGCGCAACAGCGCGGTGTCATCGATGCTGTCCCCGCCAGCCAACATCGACCCGATCACCGTCATCGCCTTCGTGCCACCGTTCGCGCCATGCCGGGCAAGGTGAGCACGCTCGTCGACCAGACCGGCCACGTCGATGCGCTGCGCCAGAACAGCCGCCGGCAGCAGCCCAGCGCACGGCAGCAGATTCGGCTCATCGAAGCTGGCAGACACACCGGCTAAGGTCATGAGATGCTCGCACCGAACGAATGCCCTTCTGCCAGGACCTGATCTGGACCTTCGACAAGCCCAATCGTCCTTACTCAGGAAGGGCATTCGTGCGCTACGACCCGCCCAACCCGCCGATCTGCACACGGTGTAGCCGGTCGAAGGATTGCCTCTTGAAGTCCGGTCATTCGCCCGACTCCTAGCGCCGGTAAGTCCGCGTTACCGGGCGTGCCTGTTGGCGCGCCAGCGGGCGAGGAGCGCTCGGCGCATCTCGGTTCGTGCAGGAATTCGAAGAACGCGAGTGACTCCGACAGCCTCTTCCCGGCGTCGGTCGTCGGACCGACTGCTTCCGACTCCGGCCCTCGGTAGTCGCTATCCACTGGTCCAGCACCTGCTCGCGCCGGGCGACCATTTCATACCAGCTGTCGTTCCTGAAGACGTAGTGATCGCGGCGCGAGCTCCGGTTCGCGTCCACGGTGCATCGATGCTCCAAACCGCTGAGGTAACGCGACGGCCCCGGATACCGCGGCGCGACTGGATCTGCAGTTGCTCGACGAGCTCGGCGGCAGTCAGCCGGGCGCCGTCGGCGGCTCAGCAGCGCCGCGAAGACGAGCGCAGGCATCCGGGGCATGCCGGCAGCTACTAGCGCACCGGCGAACCGTTCAACGAACCGGCGAACGGCGCGCGGATCGCGGCCTGGTGATTTGCGTCGCCCAGTGTTCACAACTTCGTGAAAGTTATGTATTTTATGAAAGCCATGGATGCAATCTACGCCGACGGTCTGACCAAGCGCTACGGCGACACGCTCGTCCTTGATCGCCTCGACCCGGCGGTCGCGCCGGGCGAGGTGTACGGTTACCTGGGTCCGGAACGGGGCCGGCAAGACCACAACGATCCGACTCCTGCTAGGACTCGCACCGGTCCGACGGCGGGCCACGCGGCCCTGTTCGGAGTGGATGCATGGCGGGATCCGGTCACGCACACCGTCAGGTGGCCTACGTCGCCGGCGAGCCGGCGCTATGGCCGTCGCTAACCGGCGCAGAGACGCTACATTTCCTCGCCCGGTTGTACGGTCGCACCGATGCGAGACATATCGCGACGAGCTGATCGCCCGCTTCGAACTCGATCCCTCGCAAGAAAGTCCGCGGCGTTATCGAAGGGCAACCGGCAGAAGGTCCAGCTGATTGCCGCGCTGGCCACTCCGGGCCGATCTGTTGATCTTCGACGAGCCTGACGAGCGGCCTCGATCCCGTTGATGGAGGTGGAATTCCGCCACTGCGCCGAGAGGCCAGCGGCCCGTGGCCAGACGATCCTGCTCTCTTCGCACATCCTGAGCGAGGTCGAGGCCTCTCTGCGATCGGGTGGGCATCCTGCGGCACGGGCGGCTCGTCGACGAGGGCACCTCGGCCCAGCTGCGGCACCTGCGCGGCCAAACCGTCGACGTCACCTTCAGCGGTCCGGCACCGACGATGCCGGCGCTCCCGGCGTCCAGGTCCAGCGCGTCGGCGACAACGGGCTACGGTTTCGAGACCACCGAGGGAGTAGGCCTGGTGATCGCCGCCCTCGCCGTGGCATCCAGTCGCGACGCTCACCAGCCGGGAACCGTCGCTGAGAAGAGATCTTCTTGCACCACTACGCCGAGCCAGGTCGGGCGCGAAGGCGATGGCAACCCGGCAAAGGTCACCGTCGATGGCTGAGGCCGTCGCGTCACTGCCGGGCACCCGCCGTCACACCGGCGGCGTGCTCGACAGCGCTGGCGCGCCAGGCGTTGCGCGACGCTCGCGCGCGCACGGTCGTGTTCGCGTATCTGTTCGCCGTCTACGCATACGTTCAGCCGGTCGGCTACCGGCACACCTACCCTGACGGGCGCTAACCGGCGGGCGTTTGCCGACAGCTTCGCCGGCAATCCCGGCCTGCGGCTGCTCTACGGGCAACCCCACCGATCGACACCACCGCCGGCTATACCGCATGGCGGGTCGGCGGTGCGTTGGCCATTGCCGCCGCCGCGTACGGGCTGCTCGCCGCCGTCCGGGTCGGTCGGGCCGAGGAAGAGTCGGGCCGCACCGAGGTCGTGCTCGCTGCTCCGGTGAGTCGCGCCACGGCGAACACCGCCGGCTTGCCTCGCAGTCGGCGGCCGGATCGCCCTGCTCGGGCTCGCCGAGTTCGCCGGCTTGGTCGCGGCGAGCATCCCGCCGGCGGCGCGGCCTACCTGGCGCTGGCGTCCGGCATGACCGCCGCTGTTTTCACTGGCATCGGGGCGCTCGGCGAGCCAACTCCTGCCGACCCGGCGCGGCGCGCTCGGCACTGGCCACGGCGGCGCTCGGCCTGCTGTTGGTGCTGCGGATCCTCGCCGACACCGGTCCCCGGCGCCGGGTGGCTGCCGCTGGCCACCCCGCTCGGCTGGGCCGAACTCCTCCGGCCTTTACTGGTCCGCAACCGCTGGTCCTGCTTGCTACCTGCGGCGACCACGGCGCTGCTGCTCGCTCGCGGCCGGGCTGGCCTCGCCGGCGGGACGTTGGCGCCGGGCTATTTCCAGCGCGATGACAGCGCCGACCCTCGACTGTGGCTGCTCAGTTCGCCAACTGCGCAGGCAGTGCAGCTCCCAAAGCGACGGTCGTCATCGCTTGGCTGGCCGGCGACAGCCGCCTCTTGATGATCCTCGGCGTCGTCTCCCACAGCCTGTCCACCGCCGACGTGCCAGCGAACGCCCAACGCCAGATCGCCAAGCTCGGGTCGGGATCGATCGTGACCCCCACCGGATACATCGCCTTCCTGTTCCTCTTCGTCGCTCTCGCCATCTCGCCTGTTCGTGCGCACCCAGATCAGCGCGTGCGCCGGGACGAGGAGCAGCACTGAATCCGGTGCTCGCGCAACCGGTATCTCGCTCGAGCTGGCTCGCTGGTCGCCTCATCCTCAGCGGCTCTTCGCCGTGGCCGCCATCGCCCTCGCCGCCGGATTCGCCGCCTGGGTGGGGCGACGCGCAGCCGGCGTGCACGTTCCGCTGCCAAGCCTGCTGGAAGCCGGTGCCAATGCGCTCCCGATCGCCATATTGTTCCTCGGCCTGGGCGGGCTGGCTTTACGCCCTGGTCCCTCGTGCCGCCGCCGGCATCATGTACGGCCTCGGTCGCGGTCGCGTTCTTGTGGCAGCTCGTCGGCGCCCTGATCGGCCCGCCGCACTGGGTCCTGACCTGTCCCCGTTCGCCCACCTCGCGCTCGTACCCACTCAACCGTTCCAGCCCGTCTCAGCCGCCGTGATGGCGACCGTTGGCGTACTCGGGGTGATCAGCTCGCTCGTCGCCTTCTCCCGCCGTGATATTGCGGGCCAGTAAAGACCACTCGCTCGGCTGCGCCTTCCGAGCGCGCAGCAGCGCCGCCGTCCCGGGTGCGACGGCCCGACGGCGGTCGCTGGGTCAGCCGCTCTTGCGGCGGAATGTCCGCTGCACGTGGGCCGGACCATGCTTGCCGTGCACCTTCGACGGATCAGCCTCCGTTCGGGTCGGCCGCAGCGCCCTTGCTGCATGCCGCGCTTTCGTTCCAGGGCTTCGCGGAACTTGTTCTTCACGTCACCCGGCGCCTTGTCGGGTTTGGCTGCGGAACTCATGAATCCAGCCCGACATGCATCAGCCCATTTCGTCTGCTGCGGTCAAAATACTAGCCTGGAGATCGATCCCGCAGCCCCGTCCGGGAACTCGGGAGGTATTCGTATCGTTGTGCACGTAGACGCCGCGGCCAGACCGCGGCGCGACGAGTAGCGGCGAGCAGGAGGACATTACTCGTGGCCACCAACCCTGTTCTCAACAAGTTCAAGGTCCCGGGAACGGCATCTGGCCCAGGTACCGCGAAGGCGAATCCGACTGTAGACGCCGTCCGCGGGCGACCTGGAGCGCATCTGCAAGCAGCCCGCCTACGGCGGCCCGATCTTACCCGCCGACCGGGTTCGGTCCCGGCGGGGTGGCGGCGGTGGCGGCGGTGCCTCCGCCCGCTACATGACCCTCGACGACGTCGTCGTTCGCACGGCCGCGATGCTGGCAGGTGTTGCTGACCGCAGGCGCCATCTCATGGATGCTGACATCCAACACGGCGGTGGCCGGTGGGCTGCTCTTCGTCAGCCTCTGGGCGGCGTCGGACTCGGCCTGTACATGGCCTTCACCATGCGGGTCAACGCGGTCAACGCGCTGATCTACGCGGCGTGCGAAGGCTTCCTTCTCGGCGCGATCAGCCGTATCTTCGAAGAGCGCTGGCCCGGGATCGTCATCCAGGCGGTCACCGGAACGGTCATGGTCGCGGTGGCCATGCTCATCGTCTACAAGACCGGGGCCATCCGGGTCACGCCCAAGTTCACCCGGGTCTTGGTCGGAGCCACGATCGGCGTCTTTCGGCTGATGGCTACGTCAACCTGATCGCTTACCTGTTCCATCCCGGCGGCCTCGGGCTGCGCGATGGCGGAGCGCTCGCGATCATCTTCAGCCTGATCTGCATCGTCGTCGCGGCGTTCAGCCTGGTCCTCGATTTCGACATCATCGAACAGGGCATCAAGCACGGAGCGGATGAGAAGTTCGCTTGGTACGCCTCGTTCGGCTTGATGGTCACCCTCATCTGGCTGTACCTGGAATCCGCTGCGCTTGCTGGGTTATCTGCGCAGTAACTGACCCCCGAGCACTCTGGCCCCGTCGTCTTTTGCGGCGGGGCCAGTCGCGCGTCGCCACGAGTGGCATGAGTAGCTTCCCGCGCTCATGGCGCCAGTGGCGGGCGAGACGCTAGAGCGCGGTTGTCCCAGGAGCGCGCACAAAGGACGTATGTCTCGCCCAGTGCGACGAGTTAGGTTGCAGCTTGCCGGCTACGAGGCGTTCCAGCAGCATGGCCATGCCCTGCCCGCCACCGACGCACATCGTCTCCAGCCCGATCTGCTTGTCGTGCCACCGCAGGGAGTTGATAAGGGTGGTCGCGATGCGCGCCCGGTCATCCTGAATGGGGTGCCCCGACCGCGATCGCTCCGCCGTTGACGTTCAACCGGTCGAGGTCGATGCCCAACTCGCGGTAGGACGGGATGACCTGGGCGGCGAAGGCTTCGTTGATCTCCACCAGGTCGACGTCGTCGATGGTCATCCCGGCTCGGGCGAGCACTCGCCGAGAGGCCCTCGACCGGACCGAGTCCCATGATCTCCGGCGACAGGGCCGACACCGCCGGTAGCGATGATGCGAGCCAGCGGGGTGATGCCCAGCTCGGCGGCCTTCCGGTCGCTCATCACGACCAGCGCGGCGGCGCCGTCGTTGAGGGGGCAACAGTTGCCCGCCGTGATGCGCCCGTCCGGGCGGAACACCGGCTTCAGCTGGGACACGGCCTCATACGTCACGCCCGGTCGTGGCCCGTCGTCGGCGGAGACCACTTCTCCGCTCGGCGTCGCTCACCGGCGTGATCTCCGCAGCCCAGAAGCCGGCTGCGATGGCCTGTTCGGCCAGGTTCTGCGACCGCACGCCGAAGTGGTCCATGTCCTCGCGGGTGATGCCCTTGAGCTGGAGCCAGGTTCTCGCGGTCTGGCCCCATCGGGCAGGTAGATGTTCGGGAAGAAGGCCGTCCTCCCGAGGGTCGTGCCAGGTCGTGCCACTCCGAGCGGCCTCGACCGATCGCTCCTCGGCCTCGGCGAATATCGGGTTGTGCGTGCCCGGCCAGCGTGTCGGAGCTCCCTGCGGGCAAACCGAGACACGGTTTCGACGCCGGCCGAGACTAGAACACATCGCCCTCCGCCAGCCCGGATCGCGTGCATCGCCATCCGAGTCGTCTGCAGCGAGGAGAGCAACAACGGGTGATGGTCGCTCCTGGCAGCTCGTCGTAACCCGAGGGAGACGGCGACGACGCGGGCCAGGTTGAAGCCCTGCTCTCCGCCCGGCAGGCCGCACCCGAGGAGCAGGTCGTCGATCTCATGCGGGTCGAGGGCGGGCACCTTGTCGAGCACTGCCCTGACGATTCTGGCGGCGAGGTCATCCCGACGCATCTCGACCAGCGAGCCTTTGCGCGGCCCGTCCGATCGGGGAGTCGAGCGGTCGCGACGATGATGACGGCTTCGGCGCGGCATGCTCCGATCGTCCCACCAGCCCGGCGAGCTGTCAGGCGTCGGTGGTCGCCGTCACGGATTCGAGGTCCGGGGCCTCGACGGGCGGCCGGCGACGAATAATCCGCGCCCAACGGCCGCGCCGGCCGACCGAGCCAGCTCGCGCGCAACTCGGTCGCGACGACCTCGGTACCTGGATGCGCATGGCTGCTTTCGCCGCCGCACGAGCGACCGGCCGAGTCCGGCGCAGCGCAAGCGGAGTAGCGCTCGGCTGATCGGTGTAGATGCCCAGCGCGTCCAACACCGACGGAAGCAACGCGTCTCGCCGCCTCGGCGTACCCCTCCGCGGACGGGTGAAACTTGTCGTCGCTGAACAGGTCGTCGCGGCTCGCGAACAGCGGGACCGAGCAGGTCGCCGAGCGACACCGTGCGGCCGCCTGCCTCCACGACGGCGATCGTCTGCGCCGCGGCGAGATTGCGCGACATCCGCCGGACCAGGCGTCCGCAGCGGCTGGCCGATCGGGCGGATCGTGCCGAGATCGGGGCAGGTCCCGACGACGACCTCGGCTCCCATTGCCCGCAGGTCTTGCACGGCGGCCGCGAGATGGCGAACCGCGTCCTTGGGCTTGATCCGATGGGTCACGTCATTGGCCCTGATCACGATCACGGCGATATCGGGTGGCTCGGACAGCCGAGCGACCTGCTCCCCGAGTTCGGACGATTCCGAGCCCACGACGGCGACATTCGCGATCCGCACGGGCTGATGGGCGATAGCTGACAGGCCCGCGCACTGCGCACGCCGTGCGTGTCGACGTCGCGATAGACGCCATAACCGCCGCCAGGGAATCGCCCAGCCAGCCACCGTGATCGGATCCCGATCGGCCGGGACATCGGGCGCGAGCCCAGACCGTGTCGTGCGCGGCCGGCGGATCCGACTCCGGAGCCGGAATGCGACGCCGGGCCAGCCGGATTGGCCGACCATCAGACCGTAGACGGTCGCACCGACGCCGAGGCCGAGGGCGCCGAGCCCACCGCCGCCGTACGTCGCGATGCGCCGCGCGTGGCTGGCCTGCCCCGATTCCACCAACCTCCTGCCTGCTGTATGCCGGCCTGCCCCGAGATTAGCCTCGGCGACGTGGCCTACTACGAATCGGTGGTTGATCTGATCGGCAATCACCCCACTCGTCCGGCTCCGAACGGTCACAGCCGGGCTGTCACCGACCACTGGCTGGCCAAGGTCGAGTACGTCAATCCCGGCGGTTCGGTGAAGGACCGCATCGCGGTGCGGATGATCCAAGCCGCCGAAGAGTCAGGCGAGCTGCGGCCCGGTGGGACGATCGTCGAACCGACGTCCGGGAACACGGGCGTCGGCCTCGCGATTGTCGCCCAGCAGCGCGGATATCGCTGCGTGTTCGTCTGCCCGGACAAGGTCAGCGGCGACAAGATCGACACGCTGCGGGCCTGTCGGGGCCGAGGTGGTCGTGTGTCCCACTGCGGTAGCCCCCGATGATCCGCGGTCGTACTACTCGGTGTCGGACCGCCTGACCCGCGAGATACCGGGCGGCTGGAAGCCGAACCAGTACGCGAACCGAGACAACCCGCTGTCCCACTACGAGACGACTGGCCCGGAGATATGGGAGCAGACCGAGGGCCGGATCACCCACTTCGTCGCCGGCGTCGGCACCGGCGGCACGATCAGTGGCGTCGGGCGCTACCCTGAAGGAAGCATCCAGCGGACGATCCTCGGTGGATCGGAGCAATACGTAACTGAACGAAGCACTT
>ERZ1370068.1351-contig-11240_pt1 | contig 47221 bp, 48 predicted proteins | sample MGYA00561227_ERZ1370068 | MGnify/ENA primary metagenome ERZ1370068 (study PRJEB38410, sample SAMEA6850437) | metagenome | study: Metagenomic assessment of the ecological functions of the soil: analysis of the soil microbiota associated with the... | reverse complement strand
AGTTACGTATTGCTGAACGCGCGGAAGGGCTCCATGCTCACGTTGATCGACGGCGTCGAGGATCCAGAGCAGCCCCGCCGCCATCCAGAGGCGGACGAGTTCGGCATGAAGACGAGGGCGGCTCGAGTCAGGATGGCGCCGACCAGGAAGTAGGGACGCCGCCGGCCGAGGCGGCCCCACGTGCGGTCGCTCATGCGTGCCGATGATCGGCTGCACGAGGAGGCCGGTGAGGGCGCCGCCAGCCACAGCATCGGGATCTGGTCGGCGCGGCGCCGAGGTACTCGTAGATGGCGCTCATGTTCGCCATCTGCAGGCCCCAGCCGAACTGGATGCCCGAGGAAGCCGAAGCTCATGTTCCAGATCTGCCAGAAGCGAAGTCGCGGCTTTTCCATGGGGCCTCGCGCGTGATCGGTGAAGTGCGCGAGAAGGATCTTAACCGGTACTCAATCGTGTTGACCGTGTCTGCCCCGCGCGTCGTTCAGCGAGGTGCCCGAAGGGACTCGCTCGAAAGCGCCTCGGATGCGAGGTCCCAGCGAGGCGCGGTCGAATCCTCCTCTGCCGCATGGTCGGTCGTAGCCCATCTCGACGGCCGCAACGTTGTCCGTACTTGACGGGAAAGAAGGCCTCCACAGGTCCTGGGGACGGGCAGCAGCGCGGCTCGTCGACGTCGACGGGCAAGCCGGCCTCAGCTGGCGGGTGTCGACGCCGTACGAGAGCACACCGGCCACTGGCAAATAGGACGACGAGAGTGTCGATGCCAGAGCCGCTGGACGCGCTTCTTCCCCGCCCGCACTTCCGCGGACCGTGATGACGGCGGTCGCTTCATCGTCCTGATGACGCAGGAGAGTGGCGTGCGCGGAAGGTCGAGCACGCAGCAGGATGAGGTGGGAGCGTCTCTGCGGCTGCTCGCCCACGACCAGCCCACTCCCGGTCGTCGCGCTCGCCCAGCGCCCGGCGCTCGGTTGTAGAAGGCTTCCGACTCGGCGATGGGGTGGGTGCGGGCTTAAGGCGGGCCAGCATGACGTCGCGCAGGGACCTCCCCGCGCTTCGTCGCGTCGTACCGGTAAGTCGCGTAGTCGGTGGAACTGGAGGAGATCGTGTAGACACTGCACCGGGACGGTGATGGAAGTAGTTCTCCGGAGCCGAGTGTAGATCCGCGCGGCTAATAATCGGTGTCAGCTCCTGGGGGCGCACCTCGCCGAGCCGATAACAAAGCAGCGCGACCGACCTACCGCGTTCCTGGAGCGACGGCAAGACGAGAAAGCGACCGGCCGTCGCGGGTTCCACCGGACGCTGTTCGCGTCCCAGCAGGGGGCCCGGCAGGAGTCCGCGTGCGTGAAGAGCTCACCAGCGGGCTCGAGCCTCGCCTGCCCCTTGCCCTGCGCGTCGAGGACGAGCAGCGTCCGGTTGAGGACGACGATGTGGGCGGCGTCGGTGAGACCCACGCCACCTTCACGACACCCGTCCAGATCGGCGCCCTGACACGTCGATGAGGCCATTGCCGTCGTAGTGGAGCCGCGAGTCCAGTAGCAGAGGGGAGCCGGCCCGCCTCGGCACGAAGGTGACTGGTGCGAAGTCGACGATCTCTGAGGCGTGCCCGGCCGATAGGCCGACCAGCACCCCAGGTTGGTGAGCGCGACGAAGAGCCCCACGCCACCGCGAGGCCGACGTGAGGACCTTCCTTTGGCACGCCACGCGTACGATATCCCATGGCCATCGTTTCGCATCTCGAGTGCAGGCAGCCAGGTAGGCAACAGCGAGATAGATGCCAACGTTCTGAATTCATACACGCGCCCGCGGCACGCGCGAAGCTCGTCGATGTCGCGAAACACAAAGCCTGGGAGCGCGCGGCAAGAGCGCGGTCGCTCGCGTCGCGGCCCACGTACACGCACCGCGGTGTCGAGCCGGTGCCGCTCGACTGAGCACGACCCCCAGAGTCCGGGAAGCGGCTTGCGGCACCAGCACCACGGGCGGACCGTCGCCGTGCGGGCACGGCAGGCGTGCCTCGATCTCCGATCCTCGCTGCAGCTCGTGCGTCCGCGCGAAGACGGCCTCCACTCGCCTCCGTGCGTCATCGCTGCCATGCGTTGCCACCTCCGGCTGCCAGGAGAGACCGAGGATCGCGGCCAGCTCCTCAGTCTTGATGGCGCGCGAGGAGGTCGCCGCCGCCGGCCCGCGCAGCACGCACCACGTCGTCCGGCGCGAGCGCGGGCGTGCGCACTGCCGCACCGGCTTCGGCGCGCGCACGACGCCGTCGTACCAGAAGGACGACCGCGCGCCCCTCGAAGCTCCGGGCGTGCGGCATGGCGCATCACGAACGCCCACCGTCTCCATCCGCAAGCCGAAGCCTTCCGGCGACTGTCCGGAGCGCTCCCAGCTCGCGCCGGTGCCGGAGAGAGCGACGCCCGGCGCGAGCGCCCCCGGGATCGTCGCGCGCGGCGCCTGCCGCAGCTCCTCCGGACCGAGGCGAGCCGCCCGTGCCGGCGCCGCGACCAGCCGCTGCACGACGTTGACGCTCGTTGCGCGTCCTCCAGGCTCGTCCGCAGCCAGAGGCAGCGCGCCGGCACGCCCGCTGCGCCCAGGCCGGCTTCGGGATCACCGCGCTGCGCGACGGCGCGCGAGAGCCGTACGTGTTGCATCGAGCACGACGCGCCGGCGGCCCGAGACGCGAGGCGCTCGCGCCAGCGCGGCAGCGGGGCCGCCCAGACGGCCGCCCGGCCTCGTCGCGGTTCAGGCGGGCTGTAGCCGTCGCGCGACGAGAGTCGGCGGCGCGGGGCGCTCTTGCCTGGCGCCGCGCGGTGCCCATCACCAGCACCACGTCGCGCGGAGGCGCGGCGTCCGGCGGGCGGGCGCCGGGCGCCGCGGGGCACGCGCATCAGGCGCGCGGCCCGCCGAAGCGCTCGTCGAGCGGCGGCGACGTCCATCGCGAGCAGCGACGACGCCGCCCGGCCCAGCGTGCCCGCGTTCTCGATGCTCGCGGGACCGGGCAGCGGGACGACGATCGACCGCGGACAGGCCCCGCAGCCACGCCAGCACCACGTCCGCGGGCGACGCGCCATGGCGATCCGCGGCCGCCGCGGCGAGCGCGGGATCCCGCTCGCCACGGCGCCGCCGGTTCGCCGCCGCGCCGCCAGAGCGTGGCTGGTACGCGAGGAGCCGGATGCGGTAGCCCTCACGGCGCAGAGCTCGACCGCGCCGCCGCGCAGGGCCCCAGTCCTGCCACGGGCTCGGTCGCCACCTGCACCGCCGCGATCGCCGCGATGCCGCCGCGCCTCGGCGCAGCCTGCGCGACGGACACGTTGCACAGGCCGATCTCCTCGACCAGCCCGTCGCGCTGCAGCGCGGCCAGCGCGCACGCTCGTGGCCAGGGCCGTCCGCGGATCGGGCGCGTGGAGCCTGGTATACAGGGCGATGCGTTCGAGGCCCAACGCCGCGCTGGCTGGCCGCGCAGGCGGCGGCGAGGTGGCGCGCGCGGCCGTCCGGGAACCCACCGCCCGCCTGGGCCGCGTGAGCCCGCCCCGTCGCGACGCGCACGCGCGAGGCATCGCCCTTCCAGGTGGCGAGGGCACGCGCGATCAGACGCTCGTTGTGCCCGGTCTCGCCCGGGCGTCCCAGGCGCGCGTAGGCATCGGCGGTATCGAGGAGGGTGACGCCGGCGTCCAGGGCCGCGTGCAGCGTCTCCAGCGGCCACCGGCCTTCGTCACGGTCGGGCGCAGCGGTGGGAGAGACGCATCCTCCCATGGCGAGCGCGAGCGGCGGCCGCCGCGTCAGGCATTGACAGGAGCCACCGCTCAACCCAACATCGACGTCGACGGGTCAGGCGCGCCGCTGGGGCGAGCCGGCGGCGGCTTCTCGAGCCGCCGCTCGACCTGCGCGATTTCCCTGACCTCGTGCTTGATGTCGGAGTGCGCAGCCGCACCGAACAGGGCCATGTAGACGTTGGCCAGCCAGACCAGCCCGAAGCCGGCCAGGATGCAGCCGCGCCAGCCGCGCCAGGCAGAGCGTGAATTGCGCGAGCACCAGCGCGAGGATCGCGCATTTTTGTAGCGGTCGGGGCGCAGTATTCGCAGGTGAACAAGTAATAGAACTTGCGCGCCGGCAGACGCCTGGCCGTGCGGGGACTTCCGTCCGAAGTACTCGCGCACCTCGCGGAACACTTCCTCGTGGATGACCGTCCAGGTCACGCACGCGACCGGGACCGCGAGGATCACCAGCGTCAGCAGCCGACCGCCGAGGCTCTCTGTCATCATGGGCTGCGGCTAATCCCTCGGGGGCCAAGCGTCCTTCATGACTCGGCCATGTTACGCCCGAAGCTCAGCCACCGGCCGCCCGCGCGCCGGGCCACCGCTCATCTCCACGGCCCGAGGATTCCCAGGAGCCGGCCCGGACGACCGGCTGGTGGCTGGGCGCCCGCTGCTCTTCCTCGATCAGCGAGATGGATGAAGCCGGCGGAGCGCGCGCCACTTCGGCGGGCGCATAGACGACCAGCTCGGCGGCGTGCTCACGAAGTCCCAGGCCGCCAACACGGCGAACGGAGGTGACGCGTGCACCACGTCCATCTGCGCTCCCGAGACCTGAGGAGGACGCGCATAGCGGCTGAAGGACATCCCTCCCGCGCCCACCGCGATGGCGGGATCGGCCTCGCGTGCGATCAGCAAGCCTGGCCGGGCTGCATCCCTCCCTAACATGGCGACGGGGGCCGGGCCAGGAGTCCCGCGCCACGTCGGGACCGATCAGCGCCAGCAGGGTCAGCGCAGCACCGAACGCGCAGAGGGCGGCGCACGGTGCGGCGCTCGAAGGCGCCGCGCGGCTCGGGCCAGACACGCCACGGAGTCCGGCGCGAGCCCAACCCCAGCGGAGAGGCCGAGCGCCATCAGCGGATGCACCGTCGCCATCTCCGTGGAGCGGGTTGTCGTTTCCCACGAACGTTCCTGAGGCCACGATCCCTGCGCCCACCGCCAGCCAGAAGGCGCGGTGGTCGCCGCTGCCGCGCGATCCGTGCCACGGACGAGGCGAACAATACGGCCAGGAGCAGCACGCCGGCCAGACGACTTCCCGCCGCCCCGGGCCGTCGCGAAAGGCATTGGGAATCCGGCGTCACGTTGACGATGCCCGCCAGCGCCTTCCCGTTCTTCTCGACGACCCGCGCGGCGCTGCTCGCGCAGGAGGCCACGAGGGTGGCCGGGTGCTGGCGAACCTCGGACAAGGCCCGGGCGAAGACGAACCGGGCGAACCGGCTCTCGTTCGGGAACTCCCGCGGCGCGAGGCGAAGTCGTCGTAGAGCCTGCTCTCGTTGTGCCGCGCACGAGGCCGTAGACGAAGAAGCGCCGGCCGCGCGTAGAAGGACGACTCACCCGCGCCATAGACGCGGCCGAGCACGGCTGGTGAGAAGCATGCCCAGACGAGGGCGGCCGCCGCCCAGGCGAGCGCCCGCGCACGCTGCGCGCGGAAGTGCCACGGCATCCACAGGGCCAGGAAGAGGAGGACGAACTGCGCGCCCGGGCGCACCTGCATGGCCAGGGTCGAGGAGCAGGAGCCCGGCGGCGCACCAGGTGGGCGCCGGTGAGGCCTCTGGAGGAGATCAGCACGGCCAGGGCGAGAGCCCCTGAAGGCCATGCCCAGCGGCTCGGTCTCACGACGGTCGGGGCCACGCCGCGTCCGAGGCCCAGGAGCATGCCGAACGCGCAGAGCGCGCACCACAGCCCGTGGCGCAAGCCGATCTCGCGGGCGGCCAGGAACGACGCGAGCCCCAGGATCACGCCCATGACCGCGAGCGCCCGGTCCAGGCTTCCGCGCGCCAGCCAGAGAAACGGCGGAGAGGGGAGGGCCGGGAACATCGGCTTCTGTTCCGCGAAGCCGCCGAAGCGGCCATTGGCCAGGAGCTGGTGCGCGCCTTCGAAGTAGCTGCCGTAGCCGTCGCTCCACGGGACTCTCGCCGAACGGCATCTGCCAGGCGGCGAGGAGGTCGGGCGGCCGGCCGGCGCGGGCGCTCCAGAGGGGAATCAGCCACAGCAGCACGGCCAGGGCCCATCCCCATCGTCCGGAGCGCCCGGCCCAGCCCGCGCTCGACCATCCGGACGGAGCGTCTGGATCACTCCGGACGGCCACCGACGCGCACCAGCCGGGCCACCAGCGCCGCGAGCCACCGCGGCGACCACCAGCAGGGGCGAGCCTGGGCTCGAGCGAGATCAGCGCTCGCGCAGGGGAGCACGCGCTTACTGGGGCGCGGCCCCGAACGGGCGGCCGCGGCCATACGTCTGCGTGTACAAGCAGGAGCGCGGTGCTTCGCCACGTCCGTGAGCTCGCGCGCCGCATAGCGCCAGCGCCAGTTGCCGCGCGGGCCGGCCGGGCAGGTTCATGCGCGCCTCGCTCCCGTGCCGAGCACGTCCTGCATCGGGCACGATCGCCAGTCTCGGCCACGGAGCCGAGGAGCGTGCGGATGAAGTCCCAGTGGATCTCCTTGCCGTCGCTGTTCATGTAGCGGCGCGGCGAATCGTGCTCGCGCTCGACCTCCTTCCTCGCGTGCGCGTGCGAGTCGCCCGACGCCGCTCGTCCACCAGCCCACGGTGGTGTCGTTGTCGTGCGTGCCCGCTGTAGGTCACGACGCTGGCGCGGATAGTTGTGCGGGATGAATGTCGAGCCCTGGGCATCGCTCGCCGAAGGCGAACTGCAGGATCGCCATGCCCGGGAAGCCGAAGCGCTCGCGCAGCGCTCCACCTCGGGCGTGATCACGCCGAGGTTCTCGGCCACGATCGGCAGCGTCGCCGAGGGCCTGCGCAGCGCCTCGAACAGCGCCGCGCCCGGGCCCTTCACCCACGCGCCCGTTGACCGCGGTCGGCTCGCCGCGCCGGGATCTCCCAGTACGCCTCGAAGCCGCGGAAGTGGTCGAGGCGCACGAGGTCCACCGAGCTCGAAGCGTGGCGCGGAAGCGCTCGATCCACCACGTCGTAAGCCGGTGCGCGCCATCTCGTCCCAGCGGTAGAGCGGATTGCCCCAGAGCTGGCCGGTGGCGCTGAAGTCAGTCCGGCGGCACTCCGGCCACGACCTCCGGCGCGCCGTCTTCTTCGAGCTGGAACAGGTCGGGGTGGGCCCACACGTCCGGCGCTGTCGTGGGCGACGAAGATCGGGATGTCGCCCATGACCTGATGCCGCGGTCGGAGGCAGCCTCTCGACCGCGCCGCCACTGCGCGAAGAAGAGGAACTGCGCGAACTGGCGTCGCGGACCGCCTCCTGGCCTGCTCCTCGCGCCAGCGCTCCGAGCGCCTTCGGCTTGCGCGACCGCGATGTCCGCCGGTCCAGTCCGTCCAGGCCACGTTGCCGTGCGCGTCCTTCACCGCCATGAAGAGCGCGTAGTCGTCGAGCCAGGCCGCCTGGTCTCGCGGCAGAACGCCTCGAAGCGCTCCATGACCCCGGGCTCTGCGCGCGCGCTCGCAGCGGCCGTCTGCCGAGCGCGCGAGCTGCTTGAAGTCGATCGACCGCGCCGTAGTCGACCTCGGTCTCGGGAAACGAGGCGCTCGGCCACGTCTGGCCGTCGCCAGCAGGCCCTCGCTCGACCGAGGAGGCTCCAGGGCTCACCAGGAGCGGGTTGCCCGCGAAGCGCGGAGAAGCACTGGTAGGGCGAGGTCGCCGTAGCCGGTGGGGCCGAGGGGCAGCACCTGCCACAGGCGCTGCGCCGGCGCCGGCCGAGGAAGTCGAGCAGCGCGCATGGCCTCGTGGCCCAGCTCGCCGATGCCGTAGGGCCCGGGCAGCGAGGTGGGATGGACGAGGATCCCGCTCACGCGCGGGTTGCCGGCGGCGGTCAAGGCGTCTGGGCGGCTGTGAGGCGGCGGCAGATCGCGGGCCGGGCACTGACGAGTCGAAGCCTGATCTTGTTGTGGGTGCCGTCGCAGAACGGCTTGTTGGCGCGACTGCCCGCAGCGGCAGAGCGAGATCGACCGTGCGGCCGGCGAGGCCGAGACGTCTTGCCGTCCTCGATCGGTCAGGACGATGTTGTCGCCCTCGATGCGGAAGCGGCCCGTTGCGTCCGCACGATGATGCGGCTTGTCACTCATGCCGCGCCTCCTGCGATCCACTATTAGCAACCGCGGGCCCGCGCGGTGCCAGCGGAGGTGACTTTCGTGAATCCCGTTCGCCGCCGATGCCGTCCGCGCTGGCCCTCGCCCTCGTCGCTCTCCTTCGCCGTACCGCGCGCGGCGGCCCAGATGGGCGCTCGCTCGGAGCGATGCCCGCGCCGCGAGCGCGAGCGCGCCACCCTCGTCTTCCAGAACTCGCAGGGCACGGTGCGCCGTCTCCGCCCTCACGCCCCGAGGTCGTGCGCGTGCGCTTCGCGCCCGGCCCGTCTCTCGGCCGCGATCATTCGTACGCGGTCCTCACGCCAGCCGGCCGGCGACACCGCGGCCCAGGTCGAGGTCGGCGCCACGGCCTCGGTCCGTGCGCACGTCCGCCCTGCAGCGTGACCATCCGCCACGATCCTTCCGCATCGCCTTCGCCTCCGCGGACGGCGCGCTCGCTCGACGAGGACGATCGCCGCGCGCGGCATGGCCTTCGCGGGCCGGACCACGCGCGTCTGGAAGCGGCTGCGCGACGACGAGCACGTCTACGGCCTCGGGCGAGAAGACCGGGCGAGCTGGACAAGCGCGGCTGCAACCTGCGGCGGCTACGCCTACGCCATGTGGAACATCGGACACCTACGCCTACGGCGACGACACCGACCCGATCTACGTCTCCGTGCCCTTCTTCATGGTGCTGCGCGCAGCGGCCGCGCCCACGGCATCTTCCTCGACAACACGTTCCGCACGTCGTTCGACGTCGGGCGCGACGGACCCGGACCTCCTCGCCTTCGGCGCGGTGGACGGCGACCTCGACTACTACTTCATCGACGGGCCCACGCCCGAAGCACGTCGTCGCAGCGCTACACGGAGCTCACCGGCCGCATCCCGCTGCCGCCGCGCTGGGCCCTCGGCTACCACCAGTCGCCGCTACAGCTACTACCCGGAGTCGAAGGTGCGGAACTCATCGGCCGACAACTTCCGGCAGCGAGCGCGATCCCCGCGCGACGTCCTCTGGCTCGACATCCACTACGAGGACGGCTACAAGCCCTTCACCTGGGACCGCGAGCGCTTCCCGATCCCGCGCGGATGGTGCGCGACCTGCGGGCGCAGGGCTTCCACGTCGTGCCGATCGTCGATCCCCATCCCGAAGGAGCAGCCGGGCTGGGCTCTCTACGACACGCGGCCTGGCCGCGGACCGCTTCGTGAAGAACCCGGACGGCTCCGTCTACGAGGCGCCGGTCTGGCCGTCGCAAGGCGGAGAAGAATCCCGGGCCCGAGCGTCTTCCCGACTTCACGCAAGCCCGCCGCCCGCGAGTGGTGGGGCGGCCTGCTCAAGGATCGTACGTCGGACGTCGGCGTGGCCGGGATCTGGAACGACATGAACGAGCCGGCGGTCTTCGTCGAGCCGACCCACACCGATGCCGCCTCGACGTGCGCCACGACAACGAGGGACAGCCCACCGACGAGCGCGAGATCCACAACGTCTACGGCATGCTGATGACGCGCGCGCCACCTTCGAAGGGCTGCTAGCGCCGCCTGCGCCCGACGAGCGGCCGTTCGTCCTGACCCGCGCGACCTACGCGGGCGGGCAGCGCTACGTCCGCGGTCTGGCCCGGGCGACAACGTCGGCCGACTGGCTCGCACCTGCGCGCGACCATCCCCATGTTCGCGGACATGGGCCTCTCCGGCTTCTCGTTCGTCGGCGCCGACATCGGCGGCTTCGCCGAGGCGCCGTCCGCCGAGCTCTTCACGCGCTGGCTGCAGACTCGGCGTCTTCTACCCGTTCATGCGCACGCACACGACCTTCGGCACGCCCGACCAGGAGCCGTGGTCGCTACGGGCCGCGCTTCGAGGCGATCAACCGCCGCGCCATCGAGCTGCGCTACGAGCTGCCTGCCCGCAGATCTACAACGGTGATGCAGGAGGCGAGCCGGACGGGCTGCCCGCGCTGCGTCCGCTCCTGCTCGAATATCCGGACGACCCCGCAACCTACGGGATGCCAGGACGAGTTCCTGTTCGGCCGCGACCTGCTGGTGCGCGCCCGTGCTGCGCGAGAGGCGCGACCGAGCGCGAGGTCTACCTGCCCGCGGGCGACCTGGTACGACTACTGGACAGCGGCGGTACGAGGGCGGACGCACGATCCCGGTGCCCGTCACGCATGGACGCCATCCTCGTGTTCGTGCGCGGCGGCGCGTTCGTGTTCCGGCAGCCCGTCGTCCAGCACACGGGGGAGATGGCGGGCCAGACCCTGCAGCCTGCTCGTCTGCCGCCGCCGACGCCGCCGACGGTACCCAATACGAAGACGACGGGCACAGCCTCGCCACACCAGCGCGGCTCGTCCCTCCGCCGGCGGTTCACCGCGCAGGCCGAAGGGGGACGGTGGACCCTGCAGGCGGCGGCGCCGGAAGGCCTGCTACCGTCCGGCCGCACGCGACCTCGAGGTGGAGGTGCGCGGGCTGGTGGAGCCGCAGTCGGTGACTGGTGGGAACGGGAACGCGCTGGCCCGCGTCGACGACGAGCAGCCGGGCCACGGCGCGCGCGCGGCTGGCGGCGCACCGACGACGGAGCGCTGCTCGTGCGCACGCGCGACCGCTTCGAGGCCTTCAGCATCACCGTGGCACCCGCTGAGCGAGGGCGGGAGGCATGATTCGTTCGAGGAGGCGACTTCAATGCCGCAGGATTTCGTGACGGACATCAAGACTCTCCGCGAGCGCGCGCGGAAGCACATCGAGAACGGCGCGGTGACCGCGGGCTACAAGGCGGACCGGGAGACGGTGCTGAAGCTGCTCAACGAGGCGCTGGCCACCGAGATCGTCTGCGTGCTGCGCTACAAGCGCCACTACTTCATGGCCCAGGGCATCCACGCCCAGGCCGTGGCCGCGGAGTTCCTCGAGCACGCGCAACGAGGAGCAGGGACACGCCGACCAGATCGCCGCCCGCATCATCGCAGCTCGGCGGGCACGCCGAACCTGAACCCGGAAGGCGCTCACTCGCGCAGCCATTCCGAGTACAAGGAGGCGGGGACCTGGTCGACATGATCAAGGAGGACCTGGTCGCGGAGCGGATCGCCATCGAGTCGTACTCGGAGATGGTCCGCTACTTCGGCGACGAAGGACCCCACGACGCGGCGCATGATCGAGGGCATCCTGGCCATGGAGGAGGAGCACGCCGAAGACCTGGTCCAGCCTGCTCGCGACGATGGACCCCGAGAAGGGGTGTGACGGGAAGAATACGCAGCGGCGCGCGAGAGCTCCGCGGTCGTGGACGTCGCCGGCCGCGGGATCCTCGCCGTCACCGGGCCCCTGCGGATCAAGTTCCTCCACAACATCGTCAGCAACGATCTCCAGTCGCGTGGGCCCGGCCAGGGCACGCTGGCCGCGGTCATGGACGTGAAGGGCCGCCTGCTCGTGCTGATGCGCGCGCTCGTGACCGAAGACGCCGTCCTGCTCGAGATGCCGGCGGATCGGCTCGACGTCATCGAGCCGCTGCTCGTGCACTACAAGCGTGGCGGCACCGGTGCGATCTCGCGCGGCGCGGCGGTGGCGGTCCTCGGCTCTGCTCGGTCCGGGCGCGGCGGAGACGCTCGCCCGCGCGGAGCGACGGCGCCCGCGGACGCCGCCCGTGAGAGCCACTTCGCCGCCGTCATCGGAGGCGCTCCGGTGCGAATCGTCCGGGCCTCCGACTTCCCGCCGGCGGATGGGCCGTCCACCACCGCGCCTCCGGAGCCGGCAGCGGACGGTACGGGCCGCGCTGATCGCCGCGCGGCGCCGTCCCGATCACCGAGGCCACGCCTCGACGCGTTGCGCGTGGAGGACGGCTGGCCCTGGTACGGCCGCGACGTGACCGAGGACAACCTGCTGCACGAGACGGGCCTGGTCGGCGAGTACCACTCCCGCCAAGGGCTGCTCACGTGGGGCAGGAAGTCATCGCCCGCCTGGAAGCGCGCGGCGCCCACGTCAACAAGGTCCTGCGCGGGTTGCGGCTGGAGGCGCCCGCTCGCCGCGGGCGCGCCGTGCGCGCGGAGGGAAAAGACGATCGGGGCGGTGACGACCGCCGGCGTCTCGCCGCGTCTCGGGGCCGATCGCCATGGCCTTCGTGCATCGATCGCGCAAACGAAGTCGGAAGCACGGTCGAAGTGGAAGGACGCAGTGCCGTGGTGGCGGCCCTGCCCCTGGTCTAGCGCCGGGTCAGGGACGCGACGCCGCGCCCGCGAGGCTGGCTCAGCCGCGTCCGCGCCGTGACGAGCTCCGGCCGCTCGCTGCCGCGCGCGAACCCCACCAGCTCCTCGGTAGAAGCGCTTCGCCGTCTCCCGATCCCCGTGGCGTCGGCGGCGCGAGCCGGCGCCGAACACCGAGATGAACCGGCGGGGCTGCCTCGTCGAGTGACGGACCGATACGCCACTCAGGGCTTCCGCCGGGCTTCCCGTCGAGCATCAGCATGTCGGCGAGCAGCTCGCGGACCGGCTGCGACCACCGAGTTGCCGCTGCCGATGCCGTCCCGCAGATCGGCCGCCTCGCGCAACATCCTCTCCGCCTCGTCCTTGCGGGCCGGCCGTGTGGGCCGACCAGGCCGCCACCGCCAACCGGATGGCCTCCGTCCCTTTGGCGCCCATCTGGCCGGAAGCGCGGCCCGATACGTCCCGGAGTGCCGCCAGCTTCTGCTCGAGCCAGGCCTCGCTCGCGCCACGTCTCCCGTGCGCGCCGCCCCCACGCCGATGGCCAACCACAGCGTGCCCTCCACCACCAGAGTCGGCTGGCCGTGGACGGCGACGTCCTTGGCGCGCCCCCCACTCACCGGTCTCCAGGACGTAACCGGCCAGGGCATCGCGGGCTCGTCATACACACGCCTCGTTGGCCGAGCTCCGCGCGCGGTCCACGATGTCGCGGGCCTCCCCGAGCCGCCCCGTCTGGGCCAGGCTGAAGGCCAGGTAGTTCATGGCGTGGAGCTTCTCGCCGAGCCTCCGGCACACGCTCTCGTGATCGGCGTCCGCCGCCTTCATCGAGGCGATGTTCGACTCCACCCATCTCGTCCCACAGGCCGAGCTGGGCGAAGATGTGCGACGGCATGTGCGTGGCGTGGGCGGAGGCGGGCGCGATGGCCGCGTACTTGCGCGCGGCGTCGAGCGCTTCCGCGGCCATCTCCGGGTTGTCGCTGCAATGGATGATGGTAGTGCGCGATGCCGGGATGGTCCGGCAGCTTCACGAACAGCGGCTTCAGGAGCGCCGTGCACTCGCGCAGGTCCGCTCGCGTCTTGTCGCCGCGCCTGGCCGTGGTGTTCAGGGCCAGGGCATAGAACACCGTGGCCTCGTCGTCGTCGGGCCACGCCGCGTGCAACGCGGCCATCTTCTCCTTGTATTTCACCAGCGCCGGCCGGGACGGTTCCGAGTAACCCTCCACGTCCGGCTGGTCGTCTTCCCGCTGGCTCGCCTTGATGGCCTCGTCGCTGAACACTTCCGCGATGGCGGCGATGTACGCCTTCTCCCGATCGGTGGTGGCCGGATTGGCGGCCGCAGCGCGCGCGCCTCCGCCACCGCCTTGGCGCCGGCGGCGGCGTGGTACCGGCCCCAGAGGCTGCGGTAGCGGGCCATGGCCACGCCCCACTTGACCATCGCGCACGTGGGGTCCTTCGGCGCCACCGCGGCGAAGGCGTCGCGGGCCTCGTCGTACTCGAACGAGTGCAGGAGGGCGACCGCATGGTCGAACTCCGCGCCCACCTTGGGATCGCACGAGGTGCGGAGGTGCGTGGTGCCGAGTCGAGGCAGGGCCGCGACCGGAAGGGTCGCGAAGAGGAGAACCTGGAACAAAGACGTCAACATGATCCTGGAAGGCTACTCTCCAATCAGAGCGCACCGCACCTCGGGGCCAGGTCGCCCGGTCCGCTTTCCGGCGTTGTCGTGAAAGAATCTGCGGACGTGAAGATCTACACCAAGGGCGGCGACGCCGGCAGAGACGGGCCTCATCGACGGGTCGCGCGTGCCCAAGGACGACATGCGTGTCGCCGCCTACGGCGAGGTGGACGAGCTCAACGCCGTCCTCGGCCTTGCCCGCGCCCACAGCGCCGATGCCGCCGTGCGCACCCTGCTCCACGACATCCAGAAGGACCTGTTCGCGCTGGGCGCGCAGCTGACCGATCCCGAGGCCCGGATCGGCTCACGCAAGCAGAAGGCCGCCGTGACGACCGCGCAGGTCGAGGTCCTGGAGCGCGCGATCGGACGAGCGGCAGGCCGCGATGCCGGCGCTGCAGGCCTTCCTCCTCCCGGGCGGCGTCCCCGTGGCCGCCTTCCTCCATCTCGGCCGAACGGTGTGCCACGGCGGGCGGAGCGGGCGACGGTGTCACTGGCGCGGCGCGAGAAGGTGGACCCGCTCGTGGTCGCATACATGAATCGCCTCTCCGACCTCCTCTTCGTCCTCGCTCGCGAAGCCAACCTCCGCGCGGGCGAGGCCGAGGAGAAGTGGTGATCGCCATCGCCCTGCGCTCTTCCGTGCGCGAGGACCTGGAACGCCACGGGGTGACGATCGGCCCCCGGGACACGCCGCGCCACGCTGCGGGAGCGGCTCAACGACGTCTACGTCGGCGAGGTGCGAACCCTGCGCGAGCGTCAAACGAGGGTGAGATCCCCCTGACCGACTACGCGCAGCACGTGTGGGCGCTGAAGGCGCGGTTCCCCCTGCTCGGACTGCCCTGGCCCTCTGGGACGAATAGGTGGCGAGGGACACTGGCCCTCGCTGCGACCGTCACCGCCGGGGCCCTGGGCCTCCAGGTGCTGCGCCACCTGGAAGCGATCCGCGGATATCGCGCTCCCTCCCTGCCCGCCTTCGACGCCTACGTACGTGGCCAGCGTCGGAGCACCCGACGGTGTTCACGGTCGCGCCGTTGGGGTCATCGCATCCTGACCCCGTGGCTCGCGGCGGCCGTGCCCTTCCTGCCGATCAACGTCGCCTTTCCCATGGTGACGATCGGCTCGTTCGCCCTGGCCTGTCTTCTTCTATTCGCGTTCCTCCGCCGCCGTGGCCACCGGCCCTGGGCGGCGAGCCTCGGCGCCGCCGCGCCTTCGCGTTCTCGCCTCCGGTCGGAGAGCTCGTCGCGGCGCCGTATCTGGTCGAGCCCCTGGGCTGCGCGCTCCTCATCGCCCTGCTCCTGGCCCCTGGAGATGGGAGCGGGCGTCGTCGTCCTCGCCCTCGTCGCCGTCCTCGGCGTGCTCACGAAAGAGGCGCTGATCCTGTTCTTGCCGGTCGTGTATTTCGCCAGCGCGAAGAGAGCGGCGCGCGCACGCCGCGCGTGACGCGGCCGTCGTCCTGGCGGCGGCGGTGGCGACCCTGCTTCTCCTCCGCCTGGTGTGGACTCCCACATCCACACCCCCTGCCCGACCTCGAAGCGAACGGTTCCGGCTCATCGGGTACAGCCTGCGCTACGAGACCGGCCGCTGGCTCGCCATCACGGCTCTCGGGGGCCTGACCGTCGCCGCGATCGGGGCGCACTGCGCCCGGCGGGCGGGCCTACCTCCGGCGTTACGGCTGGGTGCTGCCGGCCGTGCTCCTGCAACCCCTGCTGGCCCAGTGGGCGATCCAGCAGGTGGTGGGCGAGATGAACCGGTATCTTCTATGCAGTGCCGGTGCTCGTGGGGCTGGGGCCGATCGCCCTGGACCGGGTCTTCCCAAACCTGGATGCGCCGTCGCCCCGGCCACGCCTTCGCGACGGCCGTGGATCGCCGCCGCGGGCCTGGCGCTCGCGATGACGGTGCCGCTCCTCGTCGTGGACCGCTACCGGCGCGCCGATCCTCCAGGGGCCGGCGCGAGGGAACTACATCCTGGGCTTCTGCCACGGGACCTTGACCGCCGCGCGCGCAAGCTGCAGGCCGGGACGGCGGTGCTGTTGCGAATGGAGCAACGGCGCTTCGACCCCAGCGGTTCGAGCCCGAGATGTTCGACCGGATGCGCTGGTTCCTGCGCGAGGGCTGGGGGAACATGCCGGAATACGTGACGGACGAGGCGCTCATGCAATCCGACCGCGCCACGCTCGTGCTTCCCTGCTACACCCCGGCCCCGATCGAGCTGACGCTGGCCATGAGCGCGGCCCACGAGATCCCGGTGCGCGTCGCCGTCAACGGCCAGGCGCTGGGGGCAGGCACGGTCGGCACCCAGCGGACCCGGCTCCGCTTCCTCATTCCCCGGAAGCGCTCTTCCGCGGCGACAACATCGTGGCCCTGGAGGCGGCGGACGCCGCCGCGACCTATCCCCGGCTCTACGCCATCGCCTATTCGCCTACTCCCCGATGACCTTGACCAGCACGCGCGCTTGGGCCGCCGCCCGTCGAACTCGCCGTAGAAGATCTGCTCCCAGGGACCGAAGTCGAGCACGCCCTTCGTCACCGCCACCACCACCTCGCGGCCCATCACCTGCCGCTTGTGGTGGGCGTCGCCGTTGTCTTCGCCCGTGCGGTTGTGGTGATAGCGCTGGGGGCTGGGATCGTACGGGCGCGAGCTGCTCCAGCCAGCGCTTGTAGTCCTCGTGCAGGCCGGGCTCGTCGTCGTTGATGAACACGGACGCCGTGATGTGCATCGCGTTGACGAGGCAGAGGCCCTCGCGCACCCCGCTCTCCGCTACGGCCTCGGCCACGCGGTCCGTGATGTTCACGAAGTCCATCCGCGCCGGCACGTTCATGGTCAGGTGGATGGTGTGGGACTTCATCTCCCTCCTTCGAGCGCGGCGCGCACGGCGTCGAACACACGCGTCGCGATCTCGCGGCTCACTCCCTCCGCACGGTGCCGCAGGCGATCGTTGTGATCACGTCCAGCCGTCCCGTAGAGGACGACCTCCCATCTTTCGCGTCCTTCGAACGGCTCCAGCGCGGGCGGCTCGGGAAGGGCCTCGCCCGGGCGGGTGACGGCCGCGATCACGCCGCCGTTGAGGAGCAGGCGCGCGCCGCGCAGTCCGGATTTGCCGGCCTCGCCGGCCGGCCAGTAGAATCCGGCGTGGTCCTCGGCGAAGAAGCCGAGCGTGCCGTCCGGACGACGGCAGCTCGGCCACGATGCGGCGCCCGCGGCCCTCTTCGTCGCGGCGTGCGCTCTCGCGCGAGACCTTCGGCCCACCGCAGCCCCATCGAGAGCCGGAAGATGGACCAGAGCAGGGCGAGAAGGGCCAGGAGGGCGAGGATCTTGATCCACATGCGGCGCGGGAGCGCCATTGTAATGCCCGCGGAGCGCATTTGCCCCGGCGGCGGTCGTCGCTGATGCCTTCGAAGTTCCTGGAGCCCGAGCAGTCGAAGCGCCTGGCCGAGCACCGGTACGAGTTCCGGTCCAAGGCGCTGGGGGACGCGTCGTGCTGGTCCCGGGCGGCGCGGGCGGCCTGGGCGCCGCCATCACCGCGCTGCTCCTCCAGGACGGGGCGCTGCCCGTGGTCGGCTATCGCACGCACCGCGGGCGGGCCCTCGCCTTCCAGCAGAAGATGCAGGACATGTACGGCGGGCCCGTCGCCCTGGTCGAGGGCGACATCGGCGACGCCGCGGTGCGCGAGCGCTACCTGCAGGCCGCGCTCGACATCAAGGGCGAGGTCTACGGCCTCGTCGCCCTGCCCGGCGATCCGGCGCGGGTCAAGCCCGAGGATCTGGACGCGGAGGCCCTGCGCGCCTCCTTCGCCGCCAACTACGAGGCGCCCGTCCTGCTCGCGCGCGCGACCGCGGAGCGCATGGTGCGGCAGGGCACGAAGAGGCGCGATCGTGCTCGTCTCGAGCATGCAGGGCGTGCATCCCTTCGAGGGCAGCCTGGCCTACGCGGGACCGAAGGCCGCCCTCGTGCACGCGGCGCGCATCCTGGCCAAGGAGTACGGCGGGCCGGCCGACATCCGCGTCAACGCGGTCGCGCCGGGCGCGACCGTCGCGGGGATGGCGCGCGCGTCCATCGACTCGGGGAAATACGACCCCTACGTGGAGCGCGGCGTCATCCCGCGCTTCGGCCGGCCGGAGGACGTCGCGAAAGTCGTGCGGCTGCTGCTCGAGCCCGACTCGTACGTCACCGGGCAGGTGATCACGGTGGACGGCGGGCTGACGCTGCGGCGGGATCGGCTGGGAGTAGGGCGCGGTCCCCGTCCGCCGTCCCCGCGCAATGGCGCTGGGCCTGGCGCGCGCCGTGAGGGACGCGTCCTGGTTCAACCCGAGCGAGCCGAAGCCTGCGCCGAGGTCTCGTGTTGCGTTCGTTGCCAGGGACCATGCTCACGGTCCTCGGAGAGATCCCGAGCGCCGAAGACCAGTTCGGCCTCGTATTGGTTGTGGCGGCGGCAGCGTAGCGAGATGTTGTCGAGCGTCGCGCGTCCGCCAGGGCATACGGCACGATGTGGTGGAACTCCAGGAACGTGCGCTCGGTGCATCGGTGCCCGTTCTTGCCGACGAACTCGCACTGACCGCCGGCACGCCGCCAGGCCCACGCTGGACGTCGCTCGGAATATCGCGCGAAGCCGTCGCGGTCCCGACCTTATCCGCCCGGGACGGATAGGACGAGGCCGCTTCGATTGGCGGTCGCTGCGAACTTCGCCTTCTCGACCTTCTCGAGGAGCAGGGCCAGAGCGCGCTCGACGATGACGGCAGGGTCGCCGCTCGGGATCTCGCGGCGGAGCAGGTCCTGCAAGACGTCGAAGCGTGTCGTGGCCGTCCTTGCCGATCGTGAACTGGACGCGGTAGCGCTCGGGCGGGTGGTCTCGATGATCGGGCGCCGCGCTGGCGAGCGGCAGCGGGAGGAAGTCGGCGCGCTGCCCGGTTCCGCTGGCTGGGATGGTCGTGCCGTCCGGGCGTGGCGCCAGTGGCACCGCCGCGGGGCCAGCACGAGTAGCGCTGCGGTCGAAACCGGCAGCTTCCGGATCGAAGACGGCACGTCGGGTCGCGGCGCCAGTTCCGCGACCAGCGCCTCGATCTCGCGCCGGCTGCGGCCGGAGGCCCGGGCCAGGACCGCCTCGTAGTTCTCCGGGAGTGAGGCACGCAGCGAGCATCCGGACCGAACTCAGCGACAGCGCGCCGGAGGCCAGGCGGTCGAGGATCACCGGGAAGCGACGGCAGACGCGCGCCGCGGAGATACGGTTGCAAGCGGCGTCCTCGGACGAGCCGAAGCACCTGCGTGCAGTAGCCGAAGAGCGTGCCCGGCCATGGGCGGCGTAGAGCGACGGTCGCGCATCGAGCGCGGCCAGGTGGGCCACGAGCTCAGCCGACGCCTCCCTCTCCGTGCACGGCAAGCGCACCGACACGCGCGAGGAGGTCGTGATCCGAGAGGCTGGACGCGAGAGCGAGCATGTTCGTGTTCATGTGCTCTGTGTATCACGGTGATTTTCGCGTCTCGGCGGACAGCCCGGGCGGGCGTCAGGGGCGTCGGGTTTGAGGATCTCGGCGCGAGAAGCTGACCCTGCGCAGGAACCGCGCAGAAGGGCAGGGCTGCATTCAGGCGCAGGGATCTCCAACGCCAGCGCATCTCGTCGCCTCGTCTCACACGCCGAAATGCGGGTCCAAAACTTCGGCGGCCAATAAATATCTGTGCGGACGCGAAAGGGATCGCGCGCTTCGCGCCAGAACCGATCGCTGAGACGATTCACGCGACGAACAGACAGATGCCCGCCCGGCCCGGCCGGCGATCCGCTCTTGCCCGCGCGAACCTACCGCCACTCCACCAACGGCGGCCCGCCGTCATCGAGGCTCTCGACATCCAGGTGCCGCCAGCGCGCCGCGCGCCACTCCGCGCGGGCCAGACAGGAAAAGTACGCCGCGCGATCCGGCTCCGCGCGCACGGCGTCCGCGTAGAGGCGGACCGCGTCGTCCCAGGAGCCACGCCGCGCCGCGGCGTACGCGGACTCCGCCGCCCCCGCACCCGCCGCCGCGCAGCGCCACCTCATCCGGGCCGTAGAGGAACACCTCGACCACGCCCAGCGGCGGCCCCGCATCCTGGAAGATGAGGGCGCACCTCGCTCGCGCGAGTGCCGGGCAGGACGACCGCGAGCAGGGCCTGGCGTCCCGCGCGCGGCGCGCCGTTCACCCACTGCAGCGTGTGGCTCATCGGACCGCTGGCCACGACCGCGCCGTCCGCCTCGCAGACCCAGCGCGCCCGCCAGCGGCGTCGGATCCAGCGGAACCACCTCAGCACGAGGGCCGAGAGCCGGCGCGGAGGAACGCGGACGACGAGGCCGGAGCCGCGCCCGATCCCCTGTGGTGACGTCCACGAAGTGCGCGGGTCGCGGTCGCGCACCGCGGAGGGCAGGACCGTGCCTTCGACCGACAGGACCTGCCATCTCGGACGGAGGAACGGGCCGCGTCTCGGTCATAAGGCGGCGGAACGCGCGGGAAGATGCTCAGCTCCGCGGCCACGTCCTCGTGCCAGGCGCCGCCGAGCGAACCCAGGAGGTCGCGGAATCCCCGGCGCGGGGCATGCCGCGGGACAAGCGCGAGGACGGGATCCACGAAGCACGCGGATCGAGGTCCACCTCGTCGCGAAAGCGCAGCGGGTCGCCGGGAATCCGCTCGTTCCAGGCCTGGCTGGCCAGGACGGCCTCGTCCGACTCGACGGAGAGCCGTGCCGCGAACTGGAGGCTCGCATACCCGCTGGCCACGCCCGCGCGCCGAAGGCTGGCCAGCACCGGATCCAGCGGCGGCACCTGCCAGACCACGCTCGCGTGCTCGGGGTTGCGCCAGGCGGCGGTCACGACGCGATGGCCGAGCAGCCACGGCCCCGACACCGCCAGCGCGGCCGCGGCGGCAAAGTCCGAAGCGCGCGCGCCCAGGCGCGCCACTCCCATCCCGGCCAGCGCGAGCACGGGCACGGTGAGACCGTAGAGGTAGCGGACCTCGTCTCCGCCGGTGCGCCGGCTCATCGCGAATCCCGCGGCCAGAGCCGCCGCCCAGCCCAGGAGGGGCGGGGCCCGGCGGTCGCGCCCGGCCGCCGCCACCAGCAGGATCAAACCGGCGCCGAGCACGAGGACGCCGCGACCGGCAGCGACGCGCGCTCCGGCCCGTCCACCACCAGCGGCACCTGCAGGCCGAAGAGCCCGCTCGCCGCGCGCACCAGATCGCGCCAGACCGGCCATCCACAGCCAGCGGGGACGCAGCGCCGTCACCGGGCTGGACGCGGAGGCCTGGATGACGCGAGCGATGACGAGGGAGCGCGGCGCCGGCAAGGAGTCCCCCACGAACGTCGCGATCGCGCGCACTCGAGGCCGCCATCCCGCTGCGACCAGTCCCGCCGCCGCGCCGGCCAGGGCCGGGATCGCGAGCGCGGAGTCCCAGATGGCCAGGAGCCGCAGACGAGTCCCAGACCGGAAGGCACGCAGGACGGAGCGCGGCCGCGAAGGCTCGCGGAGATCGCGAAGGCCGACCAGCACGGGCACGGAGACCAGCAGGGGAATAGAGGAAGTTCGGCGTGGGCCCGGTCGCGGCCATGAGGGCCGTGTACGGCGTGCCGACCGCGGCCAGCGCCGCCGCCGCCCAGGCCGCCGTCCGCGAATGCACGCGCCCGCCGCCGCGGCGATGACCACCACGAGCAGCAGCCCGCACACGGACTCGTACACGCGGAACACGGTGTGCGCGCGCCGGCGACCGCGAGCCCGGGCGCGAGGAGGTACGTGTCGAGGGTGCCGTTGTACGGCTGGTTCCAGAGGATCGTCGAGAACTCGCCGCGCAGGACGTGGCGGGCCATGAGAAGGGGAATCGCGTCGTTCGTTCGAGACGGGCCAGGGCCCAGGTCACGAGGTGCAGGGGAGGCGGGCGGCCAGGAGGAGGAGTGCGATCGCGGCCGCACCAGCCAACCGACCGGCCCCCTTCATGGTCCGCGGAGTCTCGCCCAACGTGGGGCCCCGCACAACGCCGCGGGCCGGGATTGACCCTGCCCGGCCGACCCGGCTACCCTGCGGGGATGACCGCTCGCCGCGCCGCCTTCGCCTGGATCCCGCTCGCCCTGGCCGCCGCCGCCGCATGTTCGCAGGCTCGCCCGCGCCGCGCGCGGAAGGCGACGACGCGCAAACCGTCGTGGCCCGGATCGACGGCCATGCCGTCACGCAGAAGGAAGTGGAGCACACGGGCGGAGAGCACCCTCCAGCGGCTCAAGGACGAGGAGTACGAGGCGCGGCAGAGCGCTCTGGACGAAATCATCACCGAGCGGCTGATGGACGCGCAGGCCAAGGCCCAGGGCATCTCGCGGGACGAGCTGCTCAAGCGCGAGGTGGACGGCAAGGTGCGCACCGCCGACGAAGGCGGAGATCAAGGACTCTGTACGACCGGAACAAGGACCGCGTGGGGGACGGAGCCTGGCCGATCTCACGCCGGACATCGAGCGCTCGATCGTGCAGAACCGCTCCGCCGAGCGCGCCCAGGCCTACCTGGCCGAGCTGCGGAGCAAGGCCAACGTCTCGGTCACGCTCCCCCAGCCGCGCAACGACGTGCCGATCCCCGCGGACGCCCGCGTCCTGGGGCCGAGCAAGGCCCCGGTCACGATCGTGGAGTTCTCCGACTACCTCTGCCCCTTCTGCCAGAAGGCCCAGACCGTCGTCGACGAGGTCCTGAAGCGCAACGAAGGCAAGGTGCGCTTCGTCCATCGCAGACTTCCTGCTCGGACGGCCGCGGTCGATGGCGGTCGCGCGGGCGGCGCAGTGCGCGGCCGACCAGGGAAGTTCTGGGACTACCGTCGCAATCTCCTGGAGGCGCCGGGCGACTGGACCGACGACGACCTGCTGCGCCGGACCGCTTCCCTCGGCCTCGACCGCTCCGCCCTCCAGAGCTGCCTCGCGTCCGACCGGCACGACAAGGCGATCCTCGAGTCGTCACAGGATTGGCACCAAGCTCCGGCGTCCAGTCCACGCCGACGTTCTTCATCAACGGACGCCGGATGCGCGGGGCCCGGGACGCCGCCCAGTTCCAGGAGATCATCGACTCCGAGCTCAAGGCCGGGGGCTGATCCCGAGGGAGGACCCCTCTCCGACCGCAGTTTCCGCTTGACCCCGCAACCCCTGGACCCACAATGACCTTCTCGCGCCATCGCGCGAAGGAGGTGGCCAGCAGAGTTGCAAACCGAGCTCCGGGCCTGGACGATCAAGGACTCTCTCGAGCTGTACAACGTCAGCGGCTGGGGCCGCGACTTCTTCTCGATCAACGAAGCGGGCCACGTCGAGGTCACCCCCGCCGGCGCTGGCTCCGCACGCGATCGACCTCAAGGAGCTCGTCGACGACCTTCGCGAGCCGGGGCCTCGAACCTCCCGCTCCTCATCCGCTTCTCCGACATCCTCCGCACGCGCGTCGAGCAGCTCTGCGGCTCGTTCCAGCAGGCCATCGCCGAGAACGACTACAAGGGCGCCTATCGCGGCGTCTACCCGATCAAGGTCAACCAGCAGCGCCACGTCGTCGAGGAGCTGATCGAGTACGGCCGTCCCTTCAACCTCGGCCTCGAGGCCGGCTCCAAGCCGGAGCTGCTGGTGGCCCTGGCCCTCCAGGAGAACCCCGAGGCGCTCGATCCTCTGCAACGGGTACAAGGACCGGGCCTACATCGAGACGGCGCTGCTGGCCCAGAAGCTCGGGCGGCGAGGTCATCATCATCATGGACCGCGTGGCCGGAGCTGGACACCATCCTCGCGGCCGCCAGCGACCTCGGACATCCGGCCCGTGATCGGCGTGCGCGCCCGCCTCGCCACCAAGGGCGCCGGCAAGTGGGTGGAGTCCACGGGCGACCGCTCGAAGTTCGGCCTCACCACCGGCCGAGATCGTGGACGCGGTGGAGCGGCTCCGCGCCGTGGGGATGCTCGACTGCCTGCAGCTCCTGCACTTCCACATCGGCTCCCAGATCACGGCCATCCGCGCCATCAAGGACGCGCTGCGGGAGGCCAGCCGGATCTACGTCGAGCTGCACGCGCCTCGGCGCCAACATGCGCTTCCTCGACTGCGGCGGCGGCCTGGGCGTCGACTACGACGGCAGCCAGACCAACTTCCACTCCTCGGTGAACTACACGCTGCAGGAGTACGCGGCCGACATCGTCAGCCAGGTCGCCGAGGCCTGCAACGCCAAGGGCGTGCCCCACCCCGACATCGTCACGGAGTCGGGCCGCGCGCTCGTCGCGCACCACTCCGTGCTCGTCTTCAACGTGCTCGGCACGAACGAGATCCTGGTCGGCCAGATCCCGGAGTCCCTGGCCCAGCGACGAGCACCGCGTGATCCAGCAGCTCTACGAGACCTACGAGGGCATCTCGCGCAAGAACTTCCAGGAGGCGTACCACGACGCCCTGCAGCTCAAGGAAGGAGGCGATCACCGCCTTCAACCTCGGGCATCCTCGACCTCAAGGCGCGCGCCCGTGTCGAGCAGCTCTTCTGGGCCACCTGCGAGAAGATCCTGAAGATCGTGCGCGATCTGCCCTACGTGCCGGACGAGCTGGAGGGCCTCGAGAGGCAGCCTCGCCGACACCTACTACTGCAACTTCTCGCTCTTCCAGTCCCTGCCCGACCACTGGGCCGGTGCGCCAGCTCTTCCCGACCATGCCCATCGACCGCCTGAACAAGGCGCCCGCGCGGCGCGCCGTGCTGGCCGACCTCACCTGCGACAGCGACGGCAAGATGGACCAGTTCATCGACCTGCGCGACGTGAAGCACTACCTCGAGCTGCACCCGCCCAACGGCGAGCCCTACTACATCGCCAGCTTCCTGGTCGGCGCCTACCAGGAGATCCTGGGCGACCTGCACAACCTGTTCGGCGACACCGACGCCGTGCACGTCCGCGTGCGACGGCGACGACTACCGCGTCGAGCACGTGGTCGAGGGCGACTCGGTGGCCGAGGTGCTGTCCTACGTGCAGTACTCGAAGGACGACCTCGTGTCGCGCGTGCGGCGGGCCGTCGGAAGCGCGCTCTGCGCGACAAGCGCCTGACCATGGCCGAATCGGGCCGGCTTCATGCGGCGGTACGAGGAAGCGCTCGAGGGCTACACCTACCTGACCGTCAACACCCTAGAGGCCCGTCAGCCGCCGTTCGTTGACAGGCTATCGAGTGGGGCGATAAGGTGCCCGCATTCGTTCGCTTGAGCTGGGCGGGGAGGCGCGCGGGCGGCTCAGTGCAGGTTGACTCCGGATGCGGGAGCACACGCATGACCGGACGTTCGATCTGGGTTGGGCTGATCCTGACTGCGCTGACGCCCACCATCGCCATGTCCCGGGGCCGCGAAGATCGACCACAAGGCCGTCGGCTGCATCGTGGTCGGCGATACGCCAAGATGAACGCCTGCTTTACTCCCACCGCGAACTACGCGCGCGGCCGCGTGTATTTCCGGCCTGAGGGTACCCCAACCTGGTACTACGTCGACATGAAGTCGGACCAGCCCTGCGTGACGGGGATCCTGCCCAGGCCGGGCAAGAAGCTCATCGGGAAGCACGTCGAGTACTACCTCGAGGGCCAGAACAAGGCCTTACGTGCCGTCCCGCACGGAAGGGTACTTACCCATCGTGGTCAAGTCCGAGCAGGAGTGCAAGAAGAACGTCCCGGTCGCGCCGTTCCTGAACAACGCGACGGTCGCGGTGTTCCCGTCCTTGCCCGCGGGCTTCGTGGGCGGGGATCGGCACGGCCGCAGTGGTCGGCATCGTGGGCGCCGGAGCCGCCGCCGCCACCACCACGGCGATCGTCGTCTCCAACAACAACAACGACAACACACCACCACGGTCGCGTCGAGCGTCAACACCACGACGACCCTGGCCGCGATCACGACGACCACCACGACCAGCACCTCCCTACCGGCCCGAACCATCCGCCCAACGCGGTGCTGAAGACGATCCCGACCCGCCCAACGGCCTCACGCCGCTCACGGTCGTGTTCGACATGTGCGGCAGCTCCGGATCCCGATGGAGGCCTCCCTGTCGTTCTTCTTCGATTTCGGCGACGGCGCCATGCGCGCTGCGTCGGGCTCGTGCTCCGCCCACACCGACCTGGCAGCTCTTTCCGGCCGAGGCGCCGGCGTCAACGCGCCGCAGTCGACAACGTACAGCTTCCAGGGCGGCGTGAGGTGAGATCCCTTCCGGAGCCAGCCAGAGCCGGTTCCAGCCAACGTCGTCGTCGACGGTACGCCGGCACACTCCGCCCGCAGGCAGCGACGACCACGACCGCGACGAGTCACGCCCACCACCACCACCACCACCACTACGACGACGACCACGGCTTGACGACCACTACCACCACGTTGCCGTGCGGAACTCCGTCCGTCACCATCAACGCGCCCACAGACGGTGGCTGCATCCTCGTGCCCGGTCACCGGAGGCGGGATCGCGCGCGTCGGCGTCACGGCAAGCACTCCGACCCGGCGGGAATCCCTTCCCAGGTCGTCGGCAGGGATCGTGCCGAACCGATTGCGTACTGGAGGTCGACGGTACCCCGCCAGACGACAGCGGGCCCATAGACTCTCGGGGCGCCGACGCAGTACAGACTGGCACGGGTGTACAAGACCCGCCGTCAGCCGCAGATGTCTTCACATCTACGCCGACGCGACGAACAGAATTGCGGAAACGTGGGCAGCAATTCCAACAGCGTGAAAGATCACGGTTGCGCCAAGCCGCGTGCGGCCCCCTCCGAACGCGGTCCGGGAGGTGCGCGAGGCCGTGAGCCTGGGCCCGAAGCGACCTCGGCGTCGAGGCGGCCGGCTGCGGGTCATCTTCAGCGGGTCGAGGTGTCCTACCCAGAGAAGGGACGCGGCCAGGGGACGGCGGCTTGGTGGTGAAGGACGGCGAGAACCGAGTCGAGGCGACACTCGTGAACGGCGACGGGAGAGCCGGCCTGTGGCGATTCGGGTTCGTGGGCTCGGTATGCAGCCTGGCGGCCGGCGCGGCATCCGGGTCCTCAGCGGAGAAGTGTCGCAGCGTGGCCGCTACGTCCGTCACCTTCCGGCTGACCGGGGACGCCCGGCGAAGCGCGGCTCGCCGTCACGTTCGTGCGGAGCAGGTAGGCCCTAGCGTTCGTCACAGGCGGTGACGGGCCGGCGCGCCGAGCGCGCTCGAGGCCGGCGCAGAGCAGCCAGAAGGTCCTGGATCAGGTACGGATTGAGCCAGGCGATCCGTACAGAGGGGTGCGCGCCACAGGCACCCATGCGGAGGGCTCCTGAGGTGGAGGGTCGGTCAGTGAAGACCTCGCGCCCTGTGGATTCCCACACCTGGCGCAAGGAGACGATGCCTTCCGGCGTGGCCGCCGTCGATGCGGCGTCGGCGTGGCTGTCTTCCAGGAGAGAACAGAAGACCGGAATGGTCGACCACCGCCAGCGCGGCGAGGCGCGGCCAGGCCAGAAAGCGCGCTCGACCCGGATCTCGATGGGTGGCATCCGCCGTTGCTCGAGCGCCGGCGGAGCCGCTCGCCGGCGGCCATCGCTCCGACCGCGACGATGACCGCGGCCGGTTCCGGCGCGGGGAACCGGAGAAGAGCCAGGCCTCGACCACGGTGAGGCACGCGGACCGCGGAGGCGAATAGCGCGGATAGTCGATGTCGTGCCCCGCTCAATATATAGAAGGAGGCGGGGCACGGCCATTTGAAGCCGTGACTGCGCGGAGACCGGGCCCGCCATCGCCCGCTGGCGCCGGCGAGGAGCCAGGATGGCCATCCAGGCCGCCGAGACCACGACACCCCGCGCCCAGAGGCGAAGCCGACGCACCAGCCCGGACACGTACCGTGTGCAAAGGCCCTGCAGGGGGCGCGTGAGCGGATGGTGATCGGTCCACAGCGACTCGCGCCCAGCGTCCGAAATGCCCCCGATGTGCGAGCTTGCCCCGTGGATCAGGATCGATGAATCGCGCACCGCGAGGCACAGGAGCCAGGGAAGGACGCCGGCCGCACCCGCCAGCGCGCACCGGGACGAGAGGGGCGGGAAGACCGCGCCATCTCTCGCGGCGGGCCGCCGCGCCTCACCACCACGAGGTCGAGGCATCGTCGCGTCGACGGGCGTACGCCGGCGGCGAGCCGCGCTGGTATCGCGGCGCGGTCAGGCTCCGGGAGCCACGGTGCACGGCCGCGACACACAAGGCCGGGAACATCGCCCCGAAGAACAGGCCCACCGGATCTGAAAGCTCGGGATGCTGGCCGCCCGATGACCCTGCACCACGATCGGCGTCACCAGCCACAGCGCGGCCGTGCCCCAATCCTGCACCATCCGGCTCTCGAGTCGGTGGCCCCGGCAACGAAGCGCCCAGGCACGCGTCGCGAACGCGAGCCGCCAGCCCGTCAGCGCCGGGCGACGGCGGAGAGCAGATGGAGGCCCAGGACCGGGTCCCCCGACGTACGCGAAAGGCTTGCCGATCCAGATGTAGACGGGATATCCCGGCCGGTGGGGGCGGCCTTCACGGCCATGGAGTGCCTGATCACGGCTCGAATGAAGAGGAGCGAGTCCCACGCCGTCGGCGGTACGGGCATCGTCGGGATGCGGACAGCGATTCCGATCACAACGAGGCCGCAAACCACGGCGCGTCCAGGCAGTCGCCGGCCGATCAGGCCCTCCCCGCGAGCGTGGCGGAGGTGCAGTTCCGGGTTCCGTTCATTGACAGGCTGTCAGGGGGTCGTTAAGGTGCGCGCGTCCGTTTTGGAGCCCGGTGGCGCGCGAGCGCGCGGGCGGCTCAGTGTAGGTGGCGGTTGGTTGCAGGAGCGCACGCATGACCGGACGTTCGATCTGGGCTGGACTGATCCTGACTACGCTGACGCCGGCCATCGCTCTTCCCAGGGCCTCAAATCGACCATAAAGCCGTCGGCTGCATCGTGGTCGGGCAAATACCCAAGATGAACGCCTGCTTCCCCACCGCGGACTACGCGAAGGGCCGGGTGTATTTCCGGCCTGAGGGTACCTAACCTGGTACTACGTCGACATGAAGTCGGACCAGCCCTGCGTGACGGGGATCCTGCCCAGGCCGGGCAAGAAGCTCGTCGGGAAGCACGTCGAGTACTACCTCGAGGGCCAGAACAGGGCCTACGTGACCGTCCCGCACGGAGGGGTACGCACCCATCGTGGTCAAGTCCAGCAGGAGTGCAAGAAGAACGTCCCGGTCAGCGCCGTTCCTGAACAACGCGACGGTCGCGGTGTTCCCGTCCGTGCCCGCGGGCTTCGTGGGCGGCGGGATCGGCACGGCCGCCGTGGTCGGAATCGTGGGCGCCGGAGCCGCCGTCGCCACCACGACTGCGATCGTCGTCTCCAACAACAACAACGACGACCGACGACCACGATCGCGTCGAGCGTCAACACGACGACCACGCGCCCACGGTGTCGACGACCGCTCATGACCACCACCACGCTGTGCCAAGGTGAACCACGCGCCGAACGTCGTGCTCAAGACCGAGCCGGATCCTCCTCAGGGTCTCGGCCCTCTCACCGTCATCTTCGACATGTGCGCGAGCAACGATCCCGAGCGCGCGCCCTGTCCTTCTTCTTCACCTTTGGCGACGGAGGGCGCGGCTTCAGGCTCGTGTATCCAGATCACACACCTACGCGGCGGCGTTCCGTGCCCACCACCGGCGACGTCAGCGCTCGACAAGACCTATACGTTTGAAGGAAGCGCCGTCGACCCCGGCGGTCTGAGCCAGACCCGAACACGGACGGTCATCGCCCAGCTTCCTCCGCCCCCGACAACCGTAACCACCGGCGACGACGACCACCGCTCTCACGACCATCCCATGCGGGACGCCTACGGTTTCGATCGCCAACCCGAGCGGTGGCTCAGTGCACCACCAGCGGCACCGTGGGCGTGACCGTCAGCGCGACCGACACGGCGGGGATCTCCGGCGTCGTCGTCAGGGGCGTCCACGACTTCGATTACAGCGCCGCCGCGGGGGACGATGCTCGGTCGCGACGGGCCCGAGTGGCGGAAGACACCCAGACCGCCACCGGTACGCCGCCGGTTTTCGCGGCCACGCTTGAGCCTCACCGCTCCTCCGATCAGCACGCCACCGAAGTGCTACCACATCAACGCTGACCGCCACGAACACACCTGCGGTAACCCAAACACTTCTACCGTCCAGATCGTCCTCGCCAGCAGCTGCTACCCCGTCATCGCCGCCCGCGACGTGAAGAAGTCGATGGCCTGGTCCAGCGATCTGGACGTCGAAGGCGGCCAGCTTGCAGGTGATCGTCAACGGCTCGGCGGCCTCCTATCCGGGTCGAGGCCGCGCCTCTTACGGGATGCGTGTCGGCGTTCGTCGACGGCGCGAACCCCGCGTCGAGGCCACTCTCGTGGACGGCGGCAAGGGCAAGGACCGGCCTGTGGCGCTTCGAGCTCCCGCAGGCGCGGAGGGCGTCGGAGGGAGCCTTCGCGTCCTCGCCGGCGACGTCGCGACCATCGCCTCGACGTCGATCACCTTCCGGCCCAGCGGCACGCCGGGGGGAACGGATCGCCTTCACGTTCGAGAGAGAAGTAAAGGGTCCCCTCTCGCTCGCACGCGAGGAGAGGGCGCGCACGCCGCCCTTGAACCCATGAGCAGGGAGGATCGCCGCGGCGAGTCCGGGGATCTCGTGGCCGGTTCGTTTGACAGTCCAGCACCACCGGCGTAATCTGCGCCGCACGTCGTTCCGGTGCGAGCCGCTTCGCTCGCTCCCCTACCGGAAGAACTTGAGGGCCTGGCCTCGGCAGGAAGCGCTCGGCATGGGAGTCGCTGATGATGCGACGCGGTGTCGGCCTCAGCGCCTTGCTCTCCTCGTGTTCGGTGCGGCCTCCGCGCGCACCCGCAGAGGCGTGGCCAGTCGATCACAAGGCCGTCGGGTGCATCGTGGTGGGCAAATACCCCAAGATGAATGCTCGCCTGCTTCAGCCCTGCCGCCGACCTCGCGCGCAGCCGTGTGTATTTCTCGCCCGGAGGGCGTGACGAGCTGGTACTACGTGGACATGAAGGCGGACCAGCCCCGCTTTGCTTCACGGAGCAGCGCTGCCCAAGCCGGGCAAGAAGCTGATCGGCAAGAAGATCGGGAAGCGACTACGTCGAGGCGCAGAACAAGACCTTCGTGCCCCTCCCGCACGGAGGGCTACGAGGCCCGTCGTGGGGTCAAGTCCGCCCAGGAGTGCAAGAAGAACGTCCCCGTGGAAACCCCCGTTCCTCAACCGCAACGCGACCGTTGCCGTCTTCCCGAGCGTGCCCGCGAGGCTTCGTGGGCGGCGGGATCGGCACGGCTGCTGTCGTCGGGATCGTGGGCGCGGGCGCGGCGGTTGGCGGGCACCCACGGCGGTCGTGGTCAGCAACAACAACAATGACACGACCACCACGACCTTGGCCGTGGTCATCAATCCGGCGACCACGACGACCACCACCCCTGGCTCCGGAGCACGACCGCCACCACCCCCGCCCCCGGCGCCGTCAACAAGCCCCCCGTTCGCGGTGCAGGCGGTGTCACCCGACCCCGCCCGTGGGCCTCACTCCCCTGACCGCTGACCTTCGACCTTTGCAGCAGCGCACGGACCCGAACGAGGGACGCACTCGTTCTTTCATGATTTCGGGGATGGGAGCAGAGGCGTCTGGGGCTGTTTGGCGACCCACACACCTATACCGCCGTCTCCCTTCCAGGGCCCCGGCGCCAGCACGGCCGAGGTCGGCATTCAGCCTCGACGAGCTATAGCTACAACGGCAGCGTCGTCCGCGACACCTCGGGCGCAAGCCAGACCCGTGAGCGCTCGGTGACCGTCAACGTACCCACGCCCACCACGACGACCACGACGTCCACGACGACCGCGACCACGACCCTGCCTCCCTCGTTCACGCTCAATCTCACGAAGACGGGCGACACGGCCAACGTGACGGGGTTGTGGTGACACGGGCCGACCAAGTGTGGTTTCGGCTGCAACATCGGGATCCGGAACATATGCGTCTGGCACGACGGTCACCCGACCGCCAACTCGTCGGCCGGTTTCGTGGTGTGGACCTGAGTGGAAGCCCGCCGCGTCCGGATGCGGGTCCGGACAACCATCATGCGCAATGCTCCGTTGACCGCGAACCAGGACGTCACGGTGAAACTTCCAGGAATCTCCAGCACTTCCGGGAACGGCACGACCGCCGCGAACCTGCAATGGCGCAGTACAGTCCAGATGGAGAAGGCCGAAGCCCAGGTGATCGCCAACGGCACGACCCGCGTCGTGTGGTGCGGGAAGGTGACATATGGGGGGCTGCTCGCGCTCGCGGACGGCGAGAACCGGATCGAGGCCACGGTCGTGCCGCGCTGCGGGCAAAGCCCGGCTCAGTGGCGGTTCGAGCTGGGGGAGCCGTGAAGCCTGGAAGCCTGCGCGTGGTGGCCGGAAGACGTCGTGCTAACAAGTCGCCGATTCCGGAGATCGTCTTCCGGCTCGAGGGAAAGACCGGTGAGCGTGTCGTCTTCGCGTTCAAGAAGCCAGTAGCGGCGCTCGGGGGGGAGTCAATCTGCACCGCAAAGTCGTTCCGGTACGAGCCGATGATGCGACGCGGTGCCGGCTTGAGCCTTGCCCTCTCTCGTGTTCGGTGCGCCTCGCGGCGCACCTGCAAAGGCGTGGTCATCGATCACAGAGCCGTCGGGTGCATCGTGGTGGGCAAGTATCCCAAGATGAACGCCTGCTTCAGCCCCGCCGCCGACCTCGCGCGCAGCCGCGTCTACTTCCGCCCTGAGGGCGTCGACGAGCTGGTACTACGTCGACATGAAGGCGCGACCAGCCCTGCTTCGCCGGCACGCTGCCCAAGCCGGGCAAGAAGCTGATCGGCAAGAAGATCGAGTACTACGTCGAGGCCCAGAACAAGACGTTCGAGCCCGCGCGCACGGAGAGTTCGCGTCCCATCGTCGTGAAGTCGGCCCAGGACTGCAAGAAGGACGTCCCCGTGGCGCCGTTCCTCAACAATGCGACGGTTGCCGTCTTCCCGAGCGCTGCCCGCCGGCTTCGTGGGCGGCGGGATCGGCACGGCAGCGGTCGTCGGCATCGTGGGCGCGGGCGCGGCGGCGGCCATCACCGTGGCGGTCGTGGCCAGCAGCAACAACGACACGACCACCACGACCCTCGGCCCGTCGTCGTCAATCCGACGACCACGACGACCGCCGCTGGCTCGCGAGCACGACCACCACCACTACGCTCCCACGGCGCCAACAAGGCCGCCGTTCGCGGTCGCTCACCGCCAGTCCAGATCCGCCCGTCGGGCCCGGGTCCGCCTCACCGTGACTTTCGACCTTGTGCAAGAGCACCGATCCCGACGGGGATGCGCTGCAGCTTCTTCTTCGACCTTCGGCGACGGTGGGACGGCCTCCGGCCTCGTGCCGTCGAGTCGCACACCTACCAGTCGCGCCTTCCGGCGGCGGCGTCCAACTGTCCGGGCGCTCGACCGCTCGTACGCCGCCGAGGTCTGCGTCGTCGATCCGCGACGGGCTGAGCGCCTGCCGCACGCGCAGCGTGGATCGCCACCGCGCCTCGCCGCCGACCACCAGCACGGCGCCTTCCGACCACGACGACCAGCACCATCGTACGACCATCCCGACCACCGGCGGCGCAGCGCACCACCAGCACGACGACCACGACCACGCACCACCAACGCTGCCCCCGCGCCCCGCGCCGAAGGCGAGCATCGTATCCGCCGTTGATGACACCAGCTGCGGCATCTTCGTCCAGGTCTCCGCCACGGACACCGACGCGGCGAAAGCCGCGACGCTAGTGGGTTGTCCCAGTCCCGTTCGGTTCGAAGTCGCAGGCGTTGCCCGCCCTCGCGATGACTTAAGCAATGACGGCGACTGGTTCGGAACGATCGACCTCTCCACCTCCGGAAGCGGTTGTTACAACGTCATCGTCACCGCCACCAATGCTCTGGCGGCGGCAGCACCGACGTTGGGCCTCGTCTCCGTCACCATGTCCTCCTGTTTCGCCCCCCTCACGCGGCCGGCCGGAAGCCTCGACCCTGCTCTGGTCCAGCGACCTTCGGCCTCGAGGGCGGTCGCCTGCAGGTGGTTGTCAACGGGAGCACGGCCTCCTACCCGGAACGTGGGCGGTCGGTCGCGAGCACGTGGATCATGGACGGCGACAACCGGGTCGAGGCGACCGTCGTGAACGTGCGCGGGCAAGCGCCGGCTCGTGGACGATCCGACTTGTCCGCGTCCGCCGGCGATTCAGGCTGGACAGCATCCGCGGTCGCTGGCCGGTGATCGATCGAGAGTCCATCGGCGCGAGCGCGGTGACGTTCAAGCTGAACGGGCACGCCCGGCGAACGAGTCGTCGTTCACCTTCGTGAAGAAGTAGCAGCGGCGCCCTGGCTTCAGGCTGGCCGCGCCTCCGGGTCCTGGGCCAGGATGAGCGCGCGCAGGCCATCGGGATGGGCGCGGACTTCCGCCGCCGCGTAGTCGTAGTAGACGAGCACCTTGCGCGACCCTGCGACGAGGCGTGCCGCTCGCCCGCTCGTGCATGCTCGGACTCCAGCACGAACGACGACCGGCCGAGCGAGGTGGCGCCGACGGAGATCTCGACCGACTCGCCGTAGGCCAGGGGCGAGCGGAAGTCGATCTCGGCGCGGGCGAGGATCATGTCCAGCGCGCCCAGCCCCGTCCGCTTGTCGTGTGCAGCCAATACGCGATGCGGGCGGACTCGAAGTACGTGAGGTAGACGGCGTTGTTGACGTGGCCCAGGCTGTCCAGGTCGCGGAAGCGCACGACACTCGACGTGGCGGAAGCGGAAGCGCGCGGTCAGCACTCCTCCTTTCCGCCGCGATGAGCTCTTCCTCGATCTGCGTCGCCCACTGCGCGAGGACTGGCGTCGGGCATCCGCGCGAGCCTTCCTCCGCCACCGCGATCGCCTCCCGGTAGCGGCGCGCATCTCGCGCAGGCACCACACGAGCGTGAGGTAGACGGCGGCGGTCTGGGTGAAGTTGTCCCCTTCCCGAGGACGGCGCGCGCCCGTGGGCCGTCTTCAGCGCCTCCTGATCGCGTCCCCGGGCGTGCAGGCGGCGCGCCAGCGCGTTGAGGGCTCCGCCGACCGCGGCCACAGCTTCACCGCACTGCTCGTTGAGGACGAGCGCCTCTCCCACTCGCGCTCCTCCAGCGTGCAGGCTCGGCGCGGAGGAGGAGACCGCCATGGATGCGCGGGGTCCGACTCCAGCAGATCGGTCCAGGAGCGCCACCGCTTCCTCCGTCCGGGCCCAGTGGCGGCGAGGTGTGCGGGCGCGGCTGAACTGGGCGCCGGCGTCCACCGTCAGCGCGGGACGCGCACCCGCGGGAAGAACCGGTGCACGTAGTCGCGAAGGGCGGCCGCGCGTGCTCTCGAACGCGAGCTCGCCCCAGGGGATCTGCTCCGGGGAAAGGCGCGCGCTCCGTCGCACTCGTCCCCGGCGGTGAGCGTGCCCCCGACGACCTCCGCCGCGTAGACGACCACGACGACCTCGCCGCCTGGAAACGAGTAGACGTCCGAGGATGCCGGTCAGGCTCGACGCGCGAAGGTGCGACTCCTCCAACGTCTCGCGGATGGCGGCCGCGGACACGGCCTCGCCGCGGTCCACGAAGCCGCCCGGGAAGACCCAGGTGCCGATGCGCGGCTCGATCGTCCGCTTGAGGAGCACGATCCCGCCGTCCACCATGCAGATCGTGCAGGCGCGCCACCTTGGGGATCCGAGGTAGAACACGAAGTCGCAGCCTCGGCACACCAGGCGCTGCGGCTCGACTCCTTGAGGACCTTCGAGGCGAGTGGCGCCGCCACAGCGCGGGCAGAACCGGTATCCGAAATCGATGTTCGGCATTGGACGCCCGGATTATCTATCATTGGCGGATGATGCACGTCGTCCTCCGCTACCACCGAGATCGCGCTGAAGGGCCGCAACCGTCCCGTCTTCGTGGACCGGCTGGCCCGGCAACGCCCGCCGGCTCCCTGGCCGACCTGGGTGGCCGCGTTCACGTCCTGGCCGGCCGCCTGCGCGTCGATCTCCCCGACGACGTGCCCCGGGCGGAAGCGGAGCGGCGGCTGGGCGACCTGTTCGGGGTGGCGAACTTCTCGCGCGCGCACGAAGTGCCGGTGGCCTTCGACGCCCTCGCGCGCGAGGCCACGGCCGCGGTGGCCACCCGTGGTGCCTCCTCGTTCTGCGTGAGGGCACGGCGGTCTTTCAAGGGATTCCTCACCTCGCCGAGATCGAGCGCGACGCTCGGGCGCGGCCATCCACGTGGCCACGGGCATCCCCGTCCGCTCTCGAGCACCCCGAGCTCACCGTCTACGTCGAGGTGCTCAACGACCGCATCCTCTACTCTCTTCGAGCGCCAGCCCGGAGCGGGCGGCTTCCCCGTCGGCAGCCTCGGACGCGTGGCGGCCCTGCTCGGGCGGGATCGACTCGCCGGTCGCGGCCTGGCGCCTGATGAAGCGGGATGCACCGTCCTCCCATCCACTTCCACGCCTTCCCGCTGCAGGACCGCACCACCATCGACAAGTGTGACGAGCTGGCGCGCGCATCCTGACCGCGCTACCAGCTCCGCACGCGCCTCCTGCTCGTGCCCTTCGCCGAGGTGCAGCAGACGATCGTCGCCTCCCTGCTCCGGCGCCGCTGCGCGTCGTCCTCTACCGCCGGTTCATGGTCCGCATCGCGGAGGTCGCTGGCGCCAGCGCGCGCAAGGCGCGAGCGCTGGTGACGGGCGAGAGCCTCGGGCAGGTCGCCTCGCAGACCCTCGACAACATGATCGTGATCGGAGAGGCGCGCGCGCGGCCCGTGCTCCGGCCCCTCGTGGGATGGACAAGGAAGAGATCACGGTCCAGGCCCGCGCGCATCGGGACGCTTCGAGGTCAGCACGCTGCCCGACCAGGACTGCTGCCAGCTCTTCGTGCCCCGCAGCCCCTCGACGGCGGCCACGCTCGACGAAGTCCGGCGCGCGGAGTCGGTCCTGGACGTGGACGGCCTGGCTACAGGCCTCGGCACGGCAGGCCGTCGAGGGAACGCTTTGAGTTCCCGACCGTCGCTATCGCGCGACGCGGCCGAGGCCGTCCAGCGCTCCGGTCGCTGAGCTTCAGGGCACTTCCACCGTCACGCGGCAGGACGCCGCCTGCCGTCCATCATTGTCGGTCGAGGCGTTGAGCTGTCGCCGTATGGCGCCCACCCACGTCGTAGGTGAACAGCGGCCGCGCGGTGTGCACGCCGGGGGCGCTTCCGGTCCCCCGAAGTCCCATTCGTAGGTGCAATCGTTGAAGAGGCAGAAGCTGGGCGTGGCATGGAACTGGACGGCGCGGCCCCCATGGGCGTGGCCTTCGCAGCTCAGCAGGTGGAAATTCGCCGTAGATGGTCACGATGTTGCTGCAGACCGCGCTCGAGCCGCCGCTGGCCACGGTCAGGACCTCGCGATACGTCCCCGGGGTCGCGTAGGTGTGGACCGGGACTGGTCCGTGGACGAGGCTGCCGCCGCCGAAGTCCACCGGTAGGTATACGCCGCCGCTCCCCGCCGGGGGCGGCGCGGAAGGAGACGGTCGCGGAGCGATGAGCTTCCCGGGATCGGCCGTGCAGGCGAGCCGCACGTCGGAGTCGAGGCGGACGGTGACGGGGCCGGCGGTGACGGTCTGGTCCCCGGACGAGACCTGAGGACGACGTCGAAGCTCCCCCCGCTCAGGAACTGGACGCGCGAGCTGGCGGCGGTCGAGGTGCGGCCGTCGCCGAACGACCACGCGTAGCGGTAGGTCCCGTCGCCCCCTTGGACGTTCGACGGTGAACAAGATGTCGATGGGCGCGCGCCCGGAAGTGGCGGAGGCGCTGATGTCCGCTCTTTCAGCTCGCCGCCGTTGCCGCTCGGCACGACGGGGCTGGAGGAATCTTGTTCGATGCAGTGCTCCAGCCGCGGCCACGGGCCGCGGCGAGGATCAGAGCCAGGTACGCCGGGATGCCGGAAGACGACTCATGAAGGCCGCCCTCTCGATATCGAGGCAACCGCCTTGTCCCAGAAGATATGCGGCCTTGTCCAGTATGGGTATAATCCCTTCGTCCTTCGAGGTCCTCGCTGTGACGGAGTCGCACCGGCGTCAGCTCATCGACATGGTCGCCCGTCCCGAGGACGAGGTGGACCTCGCGCGGGCCTCCCCTCCTCCGTCGCCCGCGAGGAATATCCGGAGCTCGAGCTGGATCCCCATCTGCAGCGACTCGACACGATGGCGGAGGCCGTGCGCAGCCGCCTCGGCGCCTCCGCGGAAGCGGCGGTGGCCGGCCTCAACCGCGTCCTCTTCGAGGAGGAAGGCTTCCGCGGGAACACGCGCGAGTACTACGATCCGCGCAACAGCTTCCTCAACGACGTGCTCGACCGCCGCACGGGGATCCCGATCACCCTCTCCACGGTCTACATCGCGGTGGGACGGCGAGCCGGGGTCGAGGTGCACGGCGTGGGCTGCCCGGGCACTTCGTGGTGCGGGTCGTGGCCGCCGGCGGCGACGCCCTGGTCGACCCTTCAACGGCGGGACGGTACTGACCCCGCAGGACTGCCAGGACCGGCTCGACCGCATCTACGGCGGGCGCGTGCGCATGGCCGCGGACATGCTGGTCCCGTGCCCGCCCCGCGCCGTGCTCGGGCGGACGCTGAGAAACCTCAAGCGCCATCTATCTCAAGGCGGACGACCACGAGCGCGCGCTGCGGATTGGCGGAGCTCCTCGTCCTCCTCAATCCCGGCGCCAGCGGAAGAGGTCCGCGACCGCGGCCTCGTCCTGGCCGCCCTGGAGTGCTACGCCCTGGCCGTGACGTGACCTGGAGGCCTACGTCCAGTCCGTTCCCCAGGCTCCGGAGACGCTCCAGTTGCGAGCCCGGATCGCGGAATTGCTTCACAACGGCGGCGCGCCTCAACTAGTAGAGAAGGAGCTTCCATGAGCACGACGAAGATGGCGGAGACGGGCGGCCTCAAGGCGATCGAGGACCTGCTGGGCGGCGACGCGCCGCGCTCCTCGAGCACCGCTGCAGGGGATCCCCAAGGAGACCCTCCATCTGCCCGGCCCCGACTTCGTGGACCGCGTGCTACGCGGCGTCCGACCGGCCCCGTGCCCGTGCTGCGCTCGCTCCAGCAGATGCTTCTCGCACGGCCGTCTCGGCCGGAACGGGCTACCTCTCGATCCTGCCCGTGGACCAGGGCATCGAGCACTCGGCGGGCGCGTCGTTCGCGAAGAACCCGCTCTACTTCGATCCCGAGAACATCGTGAAGCTCGCCATCGAGGGCGGCTGCAACGCGGTGGCCTCGACCCTCGGCGGTGCTGGGCACGGTGGCGCGCAAGCTACGCGCACCGGATCCCGTTCCTGCATGAAGTTCAACCACAACGAGTTCCTCACCTACCCGAACAAGTTCGACCAGATCATGTTCGCGCCGGCCAAGCAGGCGCTGGACATGGGCGCGGTCGCGGTGGGCGCGACCGATCTACTTCGGCTCCGCCGAGTCGGCGCGGCAGATCGCAGGAGGTCAGCGTGGCGTTCCAGCAGCGCGCACGAGCTGGGGCTGGCCACCGTGCTCTGGTGCTACCTGCGCAACCCCGCCTTCAAGACGACGGAAAAGGACTTCCACGTGTCGGCCGACCTCACCGGGCAGGCCAACCACCTCGGGCGTCACGATCGAGGCCGACATCATCAAGCAGAAGCTGCCCGAGAACAACGGCGGCTACATCGCGCTCTCCACGAAGGAGAGCCCGTACGGCAAGATCGACAAGTCGCGTGTACGACGAAGCTCGCCACCGACAACCCGATCGACTGGACGCGCTACCAGGTGGCGAACTGCTACATGGGGCGCGCGGGCCTCATCAACTCCGGCGGCGCCTCCGGGTGAGAACGACTTCAAGCGAAGCGGTGAAGACGGCCGTCATCAACAAGCGCGCGGGAGGCACGGGCCTCATCTCCGGCCGCAAGGCCTTCCAGCGGCCGATGGCCGGAAGGCGTCCGCCTGCTCAACGCCGTGCAGGACGTCTACCTCAGCAAGGAGATCACGATCGCTTGAGGGACCGGCGCGTCCGCGCGCGCGTGGCAGTCCATGGCGACGTCCTGGGCAAGATCCACGCGACGAGCCCCGCGCCCGTCGTCAACCTCTCGGAGACGGGCGCCCTCGTGGAAGTGGACTGCGTGCTCCGTCCCGGCACCGTGCAGATGCTGCGGCTGCCCCTGCGGGGCGCGGGCGAGCTCGTCCTGCGCTGCCGGGTGGTGCGCAGCTTCATCCACGGGTTCGACCGCGCGGCGGGGAAGGAGCGTGGTGCGCTACCGGGCGGCCCTGGAGTTCGTCTCTCACCGACGACGAGGAGCGCGCCGCCCTGCGCGCCCAGCTCGAAAGGAGCAGCGGGCGGAGACCGCGAGGGACGCGGGAGCGGGCCGGATGAAACGGACCGAGCTCCCCGCCATCGAGCGAAGGGCGGCCCCGCGCCTGGAGCCGGCGCCCCCGATCTGGGGACAGCTGCTGCTGGAGCTCGACTCCTCGGTGCGCGCCCTCTCGACGAGGTGGAATGATGGTGCGCGTGGCCACGCCGCCGTCCATCGGCACCGCGCAGGTCTTCGTCTGACCTTCGAGTCGACCACGCTGCCGGCTCAGGGCGTGGTCGGAACGTCACCACCGTCCTGCAGCCCGGTCCGCCGCGCTACGACGTCGGTGTGGAGTTCGAGGAATGGACGCGGACGCACGCGCGTTCCTCGAGCGGTTCGTGGCCAGCCGGACCTGACCGCCCCGCCGTCCTAGCTCGGCGCGAGACTCGAAGGTCCCGACGGGCGATTTGCTGCCGGGATCGACGGACACCGTGCCCGTGAGCTTCTGCCCGTCCCACTTGCCCTGGTAGTAGCGGGGGCCGGCGCCCGTCTGGACGGAGAAGCGCACCACCGTCTTCTGCTGCACGACGCCGAGCAGCGGCTGGCTGACACTGAGGGCGCGCTCGTACGTGAAGGTGCCGCCGGGGCCGGCGAGGACGGCCGTGATGTAGGTCGTGCGGCCGGAGTCCGTCTCCGAGCCCGACCACCGGCCGTCGAGCTTCAAGGCGGGCCCCGCAGGCGCCGCCGGCGACGCCGCCGCGCCCGGCTCCGTCGTCGTCCCCGCGACGGCCACGGGAGCCGGCCCCTTCACGGTGGCGGGGATGCGCAGCCCCACCGTACGCAGGGCGTCCCGCACGGGCGGCCGCGCTTCGGCCACGATCTGCCGCGGCACGCCCACGGTCACGGACTTCCGCGCGAGCGGATGGAGGTCGGCGAACACACGCCCTTCCGGCGCGAGGTCCGCGGTGAAATGGGGCTTCTCCCCGCGCACGAGGAGCAGCACGAGGTCGCGCGCGACCGCCTCCCACCATATGGCCACGCGCGTGGGCGAGATGGGGCCGCCGCGTCCCTTGAGACCGGTCCAGTCCTCCTCGTAGGCGGCCGCGTCGTCCAGCGTCACCTCGAGGAGCGGGGTGTCCCGGCCGGCCACCACGAGCGACGGACTGCCGTCGAGCCCACGGGCACGCACGTCGCCGTCGACGGTGCCCTTGAGGGCCGCCCCCGCTTCGTTGAGGCGGCGCTCGGCCTCGTAGCCCCGCTCCGCCGCCGACTTGCCGCCGCTCGCGCTGAGCACGAAGGCCGGCCCCAGGCCCGTGGACGGCAGCGCGTGTTCGTGGCCGGGCGTGTCTTCGAACGGCTCGGCCACGAAGCGGAAGTCGATGGGATCGGGACCGGCAGTGACGGCCAGCCGGGCCTGTCCCCACATGCTCCACACCCGGCACGCGCACGTCGACCGTCGTCTCCCGGTGGACGCCCGCGGGACCACGACCTTGAGCTCCGCGCCGGAAGACGCCGTCACCAGCGCACGCGTGCCGCCCACGCGCACGTCGTTGGCGAGCGGCGAGGTCGAACCCGCGCCCCACCACCGTCACCAGGTCCCCGGGGGCCGCGCTCGCGGGCGAGACCGAGATCACGAGGGGAAGGCGGCCGAGGACGAAGGGCGCGGGGTTGGAGGTGTCGGCGCCCGAGGCCACGCGCACCGGAACTCCGTGCCCGGCACGCCCTCCAGCGCGGGCACCGTCACCTTCAGCGAGGTCGGCGTGGTGTCCAGGATGGTGGCGGCAGTGCCGCCGAACTGCACGGTGACGCCCGCGCCCCATCCCGCGCCGGCGAGGACCACCTCGTCACCGGGCATCGCCACCGCGGGCGCGATGCCATGGATGCGCGGGGCCTCGAATACGCCCACCGTCCCCGCCTTGGACTCGTGCCCGTCCACGACCACGACCACCGGGACGGGCGTGTCACGGCCCAGCGCCGCCGCCATCTCGGGGATCTCGACCTCCAGGCGGGTCGGCGTGGCCTGGACGACGCGGCCCGGCTTGTCGCCGAATCGGACCACGTTCTCCGCGGCCGTGGCGCCGAAATGCGTGCCCGTGATCGTCACGCTCTGGCCGAGCCCGACGCGCGCCGGCGTGATCGACGCGATCGAGGGCGTGCTCGCCCCGCGCAGGAAGAAGACGCCCGCGCCCGCGGCCAGGACTAGCACGGCGCTGCCCGCGATCAACGCGATGGGCGGCGAGGATTTGCGAGCCCTTGGCCGCGGCGGCGCGGGGCGCGGGTGCAGACCGGGAGGGCGCGCCGCGCGGCGGGGCGGGATCTGTTCGTCGGCATCCGGCGCCATCGAAGGCGGGGGCGTGGGGCCAGGCGGCGTGCGGGACGGGGGCGGCGGCGAGGCGCGGCGGGACGCGCGGCGGCCGGGCTCGGTTTCGGGGCGGGCGCCGGCGGCGCTCGGGCGCCGGTGGGGCCACGGGTGGGGCCGCGACGACCGGAGGCGGCGCCGGAGCGGCGGCGAGGCTCCTCGACGAAGAACAGGTCGTCCTCGGCCGCCGCGGACGGCGGAGGATCCGCCTCCAGCGAAGCCGGAACCGGAGGCGGCGGCTCGGGCGGTGGCGGCTCAGGCGGCGGCTCGACGACGGCCGCCGGCTCGTCCATGAAGAACACGTCGTCGCTCGGCGCGTCGGGGGCCGGGTGCGCCGGGCGGCCGCCGGCGGCTCCGGAGGCACGATGGCGGCCAGGTCGCCCAGATCCGCCATCGGATCGACCGTATCGACAGGAGCCACATCGGCCGGGGCGGGGTCCGCGAACACCACCGCAGGCGCGGGCTCCTCTTCCGCGAAGCTACGACGGCATCGGCGGAGGCCTCGTCGGGCATCACGGCCGCCGGCGGGAGCACCACCCGCCACGTGGCACTGCAGCATGACGACGCTTTCGTCTTCGCCCGGGGCTCCCAGCCACAACACGTCGCCGTCGCGCAGGGCGCCTCGCCCTCCACGCGTGTGTCGTTGACGTATACGCCGCGCGCGGCTGCGCGTGTCGTGGACGGTCAGCACGCCCTGGTCCAGCGAGGCGGGCATGGATCGGGCTGACGCCGGGAAGGTCAGGGCCGGACGGCAATCGGGGTCGGCCCCGACGAGGACCTCGTCGTCCGAGCCGTCGATGTCGAGGCGGGTCCCGGCCAGGGGCCCGCTGAGCACGGTCAGAAGCTCGCCGTCAAGGGCCGTAGTCTAGGGCCCGCGCGGCGAGATGGTCAGGTCGGACGCCCGGACGCTATAATCGGGCCATGCCGGAGGGCGCGGACCGGGCCCCCAGAAGATCTTCACCTACGACAGAGGCGGCCCGCCTCCTCCCGGTGCGGCGGCTCACCGACGAGCCTATCACGCCGTCGAGGAGATCTCCGACAAGGCGTCCAGCGCGGAGGCGGCCCAGCCCGCGGTCGAAGCCGTGGTCACGCGCTGGGCGAACGAAGTTGATGAACCTCGGCATCGACGTCAAGGGGCTCTGGCTGATCGACTTCGACAACGGATCGGGCTACTACTGCTGGCACTACCCCGAAGAGGGGCTGCAGTTCTTCCATACCTACGAGGAGGTTTCCGCGGCCCACACGGATCCACTGAATGCCTGATCTCCTGGAGAAAGCCCTTGGCTTCGGCCTCATCCTGCTCCTCCCCTCGTGGTGATCGAGGCGGCCTAGGTGCGTTGTTCGCGGTGGGCGCGCTCTTCGAGCGCTCGATCACCCAAGCGAGGTGCGCACCCGGATCGACGCCTTGTTCCGGCGCCCGCCAGCTCGGCCGCGGATGACCAAACCGGACCACTACGCAGCCGTACTGGTCGGGCCGCGGCTAGGTCGCGGCCTCCGCCTATCTTCATCCCGTAGCGCGGGCGGGCGTCGTCGAGCGCCTTCGGCTCCACGGGATGGCCGGGGCGCGAGGCGCAGCCGCCAGCGACGTCGTGGCCAGGAGCGGTGCGCCTTCCATCCAGGCGAACGGCTCCCCGATGCAGCTGCGCGCTCCCCGGAACGGGAAGTAGGCCGAAGCGCGGGCGGGCCGCCTTCGCCTCCAGGTCGAAGCGCGCTCCAGGTCGAAACGAGAGGCTCCAGCCCGGCGCGGGTCGCGGTGGACGACGTCACGGCAGGGCGAGGACGGCGCGCCCTTGCTGATCTCGAAACCGCCGAGCGTGAGTCGCGCAGCGCCGCGGCAGCCCATGCCCCAGGCGCGGGCGGGGCAGGCGCATCAGTTCCGCGGCACCATCTCGGTGTAGCGCAGCGCGGGAAGGTCCCACGCGGCTGCCGGACGGTCGCCCAGGACGCGGCAGGCTCACTCGCGCCACCGCGCCCTCCGCCTGGGTTCCTGGGACACGTCAAGTACCACGTCCGGGTCAGCGCGTTCGACGTGGTCGTGCCCAGCCAGGAGAAGCGTGATCACCTCGTCGCGGAGCTGGCGGTCGCTCGTCCCTCCCGGTTTCCTCGTCACGGGCCAGGAGGAGCATGGACAGGAGATCGCCGCGGTCCGCGGGGTCGCGCCGCCTTCCCGCGATGATCCGGTAGACGAGCGCGTCAGGCGCGCCACCGCCCGGTTGAAGCGCGCGTTGCTCTCGGGAGGCGCTTCTGGATGGAGACCGAACAGCGGCAGCGGAAGCGCGGAAGCCGCGATGATGGCGGCCAGGTCCTCCGCACGTCGTCCGCGGAGGCGGCACGTCGGTGCGAAGAGGCGTGCTGGAGACGACGGCGAGGGTCAGGCGCATCATCTCGCCGTCCACGTCAGCGCACCTGGCCCCGCGGTCCAGTGATCGCGCGCGGCCACCAGTCCGCGCACCACATGTCGTCACGCAGCTAACCGCCGGTGCTGGCTTTTTGATGGAAGGCAGGCTGGGCGAAGCTCTGCCGCCGCCCTGTGCGTGTGGAACTCGCCTTCGCTGGTGAGCAGCCCTTCGCCGGGAAGAGCTTCGCCCATTCAGGCCCGGCTCTTGCTGAAGTCGTGCTGGCGCGTGGCGAGCACTTCCTTGATCAGCTCCGGATGCTTCACGAGGTAGCTGTCGCGCGGGCCGAGGCCGGAAGCGCACGACGTCCCGGGTAATCGCGGGCACGTGCCGCTGAGAACGCGAGCGGATCGCCGGAAGCCAGGTGCTGGCCAGCAGGCGGGCCCGTCGGACCCTAGGGAACAGGGGCGGCGGCGCTCAATCTCGGAGAGCCTACTCCAGGCGTTATGCTTCTACTCGGCTGTCCGATCCACCTCCCGCTTCGGAGCGACCGGGTCCGGGACTACGTGCGCTGGCGTCCCGGCTATCCGCCGGCCGTCCTCGAGGCGTTGCGCACCGACCTCGGGCTTCGGCCTCGCGTCGTGGCCGCTCGGGTCCGGCACCGGGATCCTGCTCGCGGCTCTGGTGGGAGAACGGGAACGTCGTGTACGGCGTGGAGCCCATATCGCGAGATGGCGGCGGTGGCCGAGGCCGACCTCGGCAGCACCGGCCGCTTCCACAGCGTGGACGGGCGGGCGGAAGCCACCACTCTCGGCGATGGATCCGTCGATCTCGTCGCCGCGGGCCAGGCCTTCCATTGGTTCAAGGTGCCCGAGTCGCGGGCGGGTTCCGTCGCATCCTGCGTCGGGCGGCGGTCGCGCTGATCTGGAACCTGCGGCGCGTGGACTCCACGCCAGCTTTACCACCGCGGCCACGGCGCGTTCTCTGCACCGATGGTCGAACGGCTGACCCGGAGGTCAGCGCGCAGATATGCCCGGGCCCAGTCGCTAAGCGCGAGACTCTTCGGGGACTGCGGGCTGGATCGACGCGGTTCGACCGGCCTGCAGGCACTTCGACCTCGAGCGGCCCGCGCGGCCGCCTCCACGTCGATCGCTCGTGCACTCCGAAGGAGTGGCGATCCCCGCCATGGCCGTGCTCGCCGCACTGCCCGCGGTGACCTGCACGAGGCCGCCGCGCCTGCGAAGAGGGCCGCGTGGCCACCTTCGAACACGACACGCCGTGTGTTCCTCGGCCGCCTGGCCTGACGCGCTGGCCGCACGCGTCTACACCCGGGGTTTGACTTCCACGAGAACGGACTCCTGGCCTGGACGCGCGCTGCGGCGGAGGAGATGACGGCGCTGCTCGCCGAGATCTGCGCGATCGAGTCCCCGTCCACCGATCCGCCCGCTGGTGGCGTGCCCCAGCGCTGCGACGACCGCCGACCGCGCCGAATGCCTGGAGGCGGATCGAGCTCGTCCCCGAGCTCGTCCACGGTGACGGGCGGCGGACCCATCCTCCAGGCGTCGCGCGAAGGCCCCAGGCACGCGGCGAGCGCACCGGTCGCGCCGCTGCGGGCACCTCGGACACCGATGTGCGACACCTGGGTGACGCCGCGGCGGCCGGTGCGCAGCTCGAAGACGGCCGGCTCACCACCTGGTCCCGGCCGCTACGACATGGAAGGCCGCCTGTCGTCGCCCTCTTCGCCTTCGCGCCGCGCACGCCCAGGGCCTCCCGCGGCCGCCAGGTGACGGTCTTCTTCACGCCCCTCGAAGAGGTGGACTGCGATCCGTACGCGCCCTCTGAAGCGATGACGGCGGCGGCGCGGTGTGAGCTGTTGACTGGCGGGCTGCGCCAGTCCAGACCTGGCCTTCGCACGCTCCACCTTTGATTTCCCCATCGGGGCCGAACCTCTGCAGCCAGCGCGATCTCCTCGGCTGTTTGCGCAGAATTGCCTCGTCCCGTTTGATACCGTGCGCCAGTCGGTGGTCGCCAACGTCGACGTCAATCGCGCGGCGGCCTCTGCGCCGCCAGTGGTCACGAAGCCTGCGATCAGCAGTGCGGCTATCGAAGTGGAGGCAGCCACTGGATCAGAAGCAGCTGCTCCGACCGGAGAATCGCGATCGACTCACGCTGTGCGGCGGCCTGCGCTATCGCCCCTGGGAACGCAAGCTGAGCGTGATCTCGATTGGCGCAAGGCCGCAGCCCGTCACCAGGCTGGAGCTGGAGCTGCCTTATCAATTGGCGATCAGGAGGCTGACGAGGCGACTCTTTCCTGGCGACAGCCACGGC
>ERZ1370068.3547-contig-2659_pt1 | contig 47225 bp, 59 predicted proteins | sample MGYA00561227_ERZ1370068 | MGnify/ENA primary metagenome ERZ1370068 (study PRJEB38410, sample SAMEA6850437) | metagenome | study: Metagenomic assessment of the ecological functions of the soil: analysis of the soil microbiota associated with the... | reverse complement strand
TGCTGGAAACCAGACTGGTTCCCACGTGTATTCAAACGCCCAGGCACGTTTTATTGGCGAGCACGCAGCAGAAGTCGCGGATCGCGTCACGCCAATCTCGTGAGGCGACAGGTGTATCGAGCCTGCCGGCAACATCACGCTTCGACGCCACTGCGGGATCACTGCAGCATACGCTCCTTCGGAGTCCTGCCGTGCATGGCGTTGAAATAAGCGCGGCGCGATCAAGCGCGCAACTACCAGCCAACACCATTTCATTGCCAGTAATCGTTAATATTTAAACTGGTGACGGCTTATAGGGAGGACGGGAAGCTGTGGAGCCAGTGCCGGGACTGCATGAGCGCGCTCGGGCGTGTCCGCCGGCCCGTCGAAGCTCCAGGCTTTAAGCGCACGATCGGCTGACGCCGGCGTCTCGTGCTGCGACCGGGATGTGTTTCAGAAGAGCGCCGATGTATTCGCGTTGCATCGTGCGCAGTGGATCCTGATGAACGCAGGACCAGCCAGTTGCGCCGTTACGGAACAATTATTACAAACTACCATTTCGACTATAACGAACAGCTGCGATCGCGGATCGACGATATCGGCTTCCAGGAACTCGTGCCGTCCCTGCCGACGGCCTGGCGCATTTCCAGAGTTGTCGCGGTGCCCGGTCGGGGTTACTGATGTCGACGCTGACGACGTCCTGTCAGGCGCAGCAGACTGGGAGCAGATGCAGACACCGATGAACCCTGCGCTTCCATTATCGCAACCAGCGACAACGGAACGTTTATTTACGCCAGAACTGACGTCACATGGCATCGGTTTGCGCTTACCACGGCGAAGGTCGTAACCTCCGCGCGCCAGACGTACCTGGCGCCACCGCTCAAGCGCTGCGCGTCGACCAGCACTTCACATCGACGTACCCCCATTATGGGCATATGACTTGGCACGTATTGGCATCCACTGCGCAGAATACGCGCCTCTCAGTCGCGGTTTTTGCCACGGCCCGCGACAAGGCCTTTCACCTCGGCGCGCGGCACGGTTCGTCAGGGCGTTAGCGCACGCCGTACTCGCGCAGGAGCGTGTCTCGGCGGCGTTCGTGCAACCAGGTCGTGGACGTGTACCAGACGCTGCCCGAAGGACGCAAGTTCCTGACGACGTCGATGACGCGAGTTGCGCAGTTGAGAGCAGTTCTCCTTGGGATCGCGGGCGGCATTCACCACGCCGCTTTACCACCGCAGAGCGCCAGCTTTCTGGGATCAGCATCACGGCTTCGCCACCGTCACGAGTGTCGCACGTCATGTTTTTGCCAGCACGTCTGGATTTCAACACCTTTCAGAAACTCGTTGCCTGGGTGGGTGGCATCTCTGGCTCTGGGAGATGTCAGATCTGCAGATGGGGTGTGCATACCCGGATTATGGGAGCACCGTGCAATGTCACCAACCAGCTGCCCTGGCTGGAAGTGCAGGAAGTTCTGTTTCATGCCACTTTAACTCAGCCACCTGGGTTCGTATCGTCAATCTTTGTGGAAAGATCAGCCGGGCAAGCTCGTTGATCAACGCGATGTTAAGGTCCCGTTGCGTGTTCTCGATGACCAGCGGCGCCTTGCCTCCACGCCTTGATGCGCCTGCCGGTGCACACCGACGGCGTTTGTTCTTATATCGCGTAGATCTCGGCAGCCTTCTCCGGACCGGGCGAATCACCGGAGACAAACGATGATCGACAACGATGCTAACTCACCCGGGTTGATGCGCTCGGCGTTCTCACCGCGACAAAAGTCGCCGCCTCCACTGCCTCTCGGAACGTGCGCCAGCTCGAAGGACCCGGGCACGCCTCACAGATTTTCTTCGGTGGAATTCGACAGTCGGTTCAGACGGTAATGACGCACTCAGGTTTGGGTGCCGACCGACCGTTTCGCGCTGTATTTGCTGCACAATCGAGGACCAGAGTCGGGTTGGTGCGTCATATCGGCAAATTCGGCGAGCACGACGTTGACAATGAAATCGGCAGCTGCCGGGGAGGCCCGCTCGCCACAGCCTCGGTGGTGACTCGCAGCTGATGAGGACTCGAACTGCCGCGCGGCTCACCCCCATCAGTTCTGCTCATGGCAATCGCCAGGCATCTGCGCTTCATGCTCTATCTCTGAGGACCGAAGGCGCTAGATCGTCCGGATATTTTCCAGATTCGGCAATGGGAGACAACCCGAACTGCTGCGGCAACAACGTCCGCTCGACTCCCTTTCGTCGTTTAGGTTACGTGTCGGACCCTCTGGCGCGCGATCGAAGGTTTGTCGGGCGAAGGATACCGGTGGGCCATGGCGGCGTCTTCAGCAGCGGCGGCACCGCAGAACAATCCGAACAGTTTAGTGGTGGCGTCTTGGCGATCGATGTTTGCAAAGAATTACGTTTCAGCCAGTTCTGCTTTGGCATCTCAGGCGTCAGGTTTGCCTCGCCTGCGAGGGACTTCAGACTAGGAAAAGCAACAAACTGCTGATCAGGGACACTGCCGCCCAGCCTGTCTAGACATGAGTTATGTCTCAACTTTTAGTTCAAGCACTGTAGAGAAACTTTGCTGCTGCTCTGGTTTTTCTAGATCCTGAGTCATGCCCTTCTTACTCTTTTCTTCAAACAGTATGCTAAGGATTGCACAGGTTTAATCCGGCTGAGGCTTTGTCGACGCTTGCTCGGCGTGGCATCACGACAACGCCTTGGGAGTCGCTGGATTCCGCGAAGCACGAAGCGGGTTGTTGGGAAACCATTTCGTGGAATATCGGGGGTTGTTACGGGCGATCACCGCCTGATATTACCGAGCCGCGGCTTTGCGTACTGTTTCCTGCGGGCACGCTGTTCTTCCGAATGACGCAGTTTGGCGATGCTTTCGGATAGTCACCTCTAAACGGGTGTTTTATCCATGCAGTGTTACAGCGCGGCGCCGCCTCAGCGCGGTCGCCGGGCGGCGCCTGCATCGCCTTCCTGCCGCCATGCCAGTATCATCCAGCGCGCGCTTTGCTGCGGAGAGCGACCTCGCGTCTGCCCAACTTTCTGCTGCTGAAATCGCCGCTGAGCTGGTAGCCTCAACGCGCGTCAGCCTTGATCTCCGAGCTGCAACGACTTGCTGCGGCCAGCCATGGCGTGGGCAAATGACGATCTGCCGGCTCACTTCAGCCACTTCGCGGTTGTGATCTTTAACGCCTCGCCGCATTTTCTCTATCGCCTTGTCCGTGGTCAACTTTACCGCGCCACGGGAGGCGCCTGACAGGCGCGCAGGGCAGTCCACCATCTGGCTGAACGCATTCTCCACTGGCTTTGCCATGGGGATACGCGACACCAGTGTGGCGTCGCCATCCCGCCTGAACCTGCCCAGCAACCGAGCATTCCAGGATCGTTTATGGCAAGGCGGCATTCATCCGCGCGCCACAAGCGAACGCTCATAAGCGCCCTGGGGCCAGAGGAGCGCGACTGGCGCGACCCACGTTAGTCCCGACCGGGTTTGCATCGCACCAGCGCCTTACAACGAACGTGGCGGTGACCTGGTGGTTTCGTTGGGATCACCATGTGGCGATTACAGATCGGCGTTCACCAGCGCAGGCGTACCAGCTGGTTATGCTTGGGATCCTTTTCCGAGCACAAGCTTATCGGCGGCGCTTGCTTTGGAGTCAGCATTCTCGAAACCGGATGTCATGAGCTGCAAGATTGCCGATCGCAGGGAGTAATCGGCTGGATCTGCACTGCAGGGCGCGCTCCCCGAAATTCTCGCGCGCCACGGCGTTGGCGATCGCCAGCGGTCAAGTAAGCGATTCCCTCGGGTTGTAGACCAGCGGGCTATTGGCTGAAACCAGGCTGGCGCGAAGCGACAAGATTTCTGGTCGGGTGACTTTCTGGCGAAGGATAAGCTGGCGGATCGCGGGTAAGGTCGGCCGGTGATACGTTCCGGATCCATGGCCGATACGCGGCCATCGGAGGTCGCGAATCGCACCTCGCGAGCCGCACCTCCGCGATCCGACCCGCCGAGTCCGCGCGCGCGTGCAGCAGCGTTTTTCGGGTCAGGCAAGTTGCCGCTCGTCTGCGCGAAGTACTGGGCTGCCTTGGCGAACGTCACGCGGCGGCGGACAAGGCTCTCGCCGCGACCGCCATAAGCTGCGGATCGCGGGTGCCGCGGCGCAGCCGTCGCAGTTGCAGCAGTTCAAGCGCACGTGCCGGGCCGTTCCCAAGCACCCCAGGTAGGGTCGCCGCGAGCGAGCGCTGTGCATAGGTCAAGCCGCGCGTCCCGCGTTGAGCTGCCCTGCGCAGAGTGGTCCCCGGCCTGGTTATGTTAACTGGCGCGAAGGCGAAACTCGATCTCGCCGGCGCGCCGAAACGGCAGGCGCGAACGTGGTGCAATCCGCCGCCTGCGAGCGCCTCGCTGACCGCCTTCGCGACCGCTGGAAGGTCGCTGACGCGTCAGCGACGCAACGACGCCTCGAAGACGTGACGCGCGACGATCCGTGCTGTTCTCGACTATTCGCGATGGCGCCGACCTGCGCGGCCTGCTTGGCCGAGATCGCCCTTGCCGATGAGCAGCGAAATGCGCAGGTACCGTGGCGACCCTGCAGAGAAAATCGGGCTTCGCCTCCAGCGCACTGCTCGGCATCGGAGCATGGTCGACCGCCGATCGGGTTGGCCTTCGGCAACACAGGAAGCTGCGCCTTGAGCCAGCGACGCCTCCGGCGGCGCGTGCGGCCGCGCGAGCGACCGTGCATCGACGATCTTCCTGGAGCGCCTCGACGCCTCACTCCCGGCCCGCCAGTGTCGCGATGCCCAGAAGCCGCATCCGCATAATCCGGCTTTGGCGCAGCAAGCGCAGCGCTGAATGCGGCTTCGGCCTCCTTGGGTTTGCCGAGCGAGAAGCCAGGCGTTGCCGATCGGTCGGTGCTTGAACGCCGCGTCAGAGCGTCGTGGGGATCGCGAGCGTTGTGCTGCCGAACTCGGTGACCGAACTCCTTGGCGTCCCCGGGTCGAGCGACGAGGAGCGCGCGGCCAGCGCCGGCAGCGCCTGCGTCCGCCGGATAGCCCAGCTCCAGCGCCATGCGCAGCTCTTGACCGCGCCGCCGGAGTCGCGCGCTCGGTCAGGACAGTCCCAAGCAGGTATCGCGCTTCGGCGTCATCCGGCGTCTTTTGTAGCATTCCTGAGTTGGATCACCGCAGCGCTGGTATCGCCCTTAGCAGGGATACGTCCCTGCGCCGACTTGACCATCGATCCGGGCGAATCGCCCGCCACAGGCGGCGAGACAGCGCGAGTCCTGGAGACGTGCACCAGACTGTTTGACCAAGAGTCGTTCATATCTAGGCTGCTTCATTCGTGGTATCACCTTGATCGAGCGCGCTGGCCGGTTGCACGGGACGCCTCATTGGAGTCCGAACCGGTGAATGAGCTCGTACAGCGTGGGTCGGCTGGACGCCGAGCAGGTCGGCCGCCTTGCTGAGGTTACCATTGACTCTGACCGAGGGCCCGGAGCACGGCGTGCTTCTCGGCTTCGTCGCGCACCTGGCGCAAGTTGAGTTGCGCTTGTCTCCTGGCGATCTCCGGCGCGATGCCGATATCCGCGGCACCGATCCCCGGTCCATCGGCCATGATCACCGCCCGCCGCATGACGTTCTCGAGCTCGCGCACGTTCCCCGGCCAGGCATAGGATTCGATCGCGGCGACTGCATCCGGACGCAGCGTCATCGGAGCCGCGCCGTGTGCTCGGCCGCCGAACCGGTGAACGAATGCGTGCGCGAGGAGCGCCGCGTCGCCCTTGCGCGCGCGCAGCGGCGGGATCTCCAGCACGATCTCGGCCAATCGGTAGTACAAATCGTCGCGAAACTTGCCGGCCGCGGTCAGGTCTTTGAGATTCTGATTGGTGGCGCAGACGATGCGCACGTCGATCGGGATCTCCTGCACGCCCTCCGATACGCTCGATCACGCGCTCCTGCAGAAAGCGCAGCAACTTCACCTGCAGGGCGAGCGGCAGGTCGCCGATCTCGTCGAGGAAGAGCGTTCCGCCATGGCGCCGTCTCGATCTTGCCGAGAGTCTGTTTCGCCGCGCCGGTGAAGGCGCCCTTCTCGTATCCGAACAGCTCGCTTTCGAGCAGCGTTTCGGGGATCGCCGCACAGTTGAGCGCGACGAACCGGTTGCCATGCCGCGGCGAGAGGTCGTGCAACGCGCGGGCGAGCAGCTCCTTGCCTGTGCCGGACTCGCCGAGGATCAGCAAGCGTGGCCGAAGTCGGCGGCGACCTTCTCCACCGTGCGGCAGATCTTCTGCATTCCGGGATCGCGCGTGATGATCCCCGCCATCGCCGGCGCGTGCTGCAGGGCCTGCAGGCGCCGGTTCTCCTCCTGCAGGGCGTAGACGCGAAATGCCCGTTCGATCATCAGCGTAAGGATGACCGGCTCGAACGGCTTCTCGCAGAAGTCGTAGGCACCCAGCGCAATGGCCTTGAGCGCGTTGGCGCGGTCGTTCTGGCCGGTGAGGACGATCACCTTGGTATCGGGTGCAAGCCCGTGGAGATCCTCGAGCAGCTGCAAGCCCTCGGTCGGATCGTCCGGATCGCGGCGGAAGACCGAGATCCATCGTCACGACGGCGGGTTCATGGCGACGCACCATCGCCACCGCGGACTCGCGATCGCCGGCAACGATCGTTTCGTATTGGTCGAATGCCCAGCACATCTGTTTCTGCAGCGCCGGGTCGTCCTCGACGATGAGCAAGCGAGTACGCGTTTCGTTCATGCGGCTTCTTTAGGCTCCAGTTGTAGGCGCGGCGGTGTCGTGCCCGAGTGGCAACACTACACGAACCCGAGTCCCCACGTCCGGAGTGCTATCGACCAGGATCCGTCCGCCAAGCCCCGTCACGTATTGCGCGCCTCGTACACGCCGACACCCATGCCCGCCGCCTTGGTCGTCTGGAAAGGCTTGAACAGTCGGTCCCGGACGAACTCGGGTGTCATGCCGACGCCGCTGTCCGTGACTTCGATGACCGCGGTGTTGTCATCGCGGCGCAACCGCACCGAAACCCGACCCCTGCTCGGTGGTTGCGTCGAGCGCATTTTGCACCAAATGCCCGATGACATGCTCGAGTCGGTCCATGTGACCCACGCCGTAGATCCCACGGCCAAGTCCATGTCGATCGACGCGTTCTGCTCCGACTTGGCCGCACAGACGTTGCGGATGACCGATTCGAGATCCACGGACCGCGGCTGTTCGACCGGCCTCGCCCCGGTCCTCAGCTGCAGCATCAACTTGTTCATGCGCTCGACGACATTGCCCACCGTCATGAGCATGTCGCGTTGGAACTCAGGGTTGTTGCGGTGTCGCTCCGCGTTCCGGAGCAGTCAACGAAAGCTGCGCCACGAGGTTCTTCAGGTCGTGGACTACAAATGCCGACATGCGGTTGAACGCGTCGAATTTGCGCGCTTCGAGCAACGCCTCGGTCACCTGAATCTGAGCGAGATAGCTTGCCGCCTGCCGGCCAGCGGTCTTCAGCAGATCGAGCACTTCCCAATCCACCTTGATCGAGGCACGCGCCGTGACGAGCACGACGAACCCCACGAGGCCAGCGGGCGACGGGAGCGGAACCACCAGCCACGCGCCCGGCAGCGAGACGAGCCATTCGGGAAGCAGAGGTCGCGGTAGCGCTCGGGTGCCGAGGCATGCTCGGCGAGATCGATCACCCAACCCGGTGCGCTCCAGAAACCTGCCCGAGCGAACCATCCGCCGGTTCCACGGCATTCGACCGCGGACATGTTCCAGCGCGCCGACCGGCCGGAAGGACTGGTCGCCGTGCCTCAACCACAGACGCACCAGCCGGGCTCTCGACCAGGTCGGCGAGCGCATGGATGCTGCGCTGCTGGATGCCCTGCGGCGAACTGTCTGCCGACAACGTCGCGCGTGAACCGCAGCCACTCTTCCCGGTAGTCGTAGCGGTACGCGAAGAAGTGTTTGCTGACGAAGACCTTCAGCTTGGACCTGAAGCTGCCCGAGAACACCGCCAACGCAAAGAGCAGCAGCGCCGCGAACAGAAATTCGATCTGCAGTGCCTTGCCCAGTTCCCCGCCGACGTAGCGCAGGAAGTACCCGGCTGCGGCAACGCCGAGAAGGAACAGGCCCGACACCAGCAGCGCGCTCGAGCGCAGCACCGCGCCCCGCGATAGGTGCATCTCGATCGTCCACGCCGGATTCCTGGCCGCCGCAACGCGCAATAAAAGGCAGCACCAGCGCGTGCGCGATGCCCCGCGCCACCCAGATGTCCAGATCCTGACGGCCGAACAGCATGGCGTCGGAGTAATAGAACAAATCAAATCCGAAAATCCCTGTCAGCCCCAGGCACAGCGGCTTGACCGCCCAGCGCGCATGCGGCGCGGTGCTGCGCAGGAGACGCTCGACCAGAACCAACCCGACGACGGCCAGCCCGACGCGCACACGCGTAGACGATCGATGCCGGCCTCGGACGCCAAACAGGCTGCGCAGCGGCTCCCAGTCCGGAAGCGCGACGCTGGCGATGAGGCCGACACCCACGGCGACGATGAGCCACCAGGGCGGACGCGCACAGCTCTGGCGCTGGCGCTCGACAGCGCTTTGGCGGGTGCGTGCTGACGAGGCCGTACAGAAACCCGAACCACAGCGCGTAACGCACGCGTATCCAGGCCGTTGGACGCGATCAAGGTCGCCGCGCTTGGCCAGATGGCCAACGTGACTTCGGAAGCCGCCCACAGCGCGCTGGCGACCGATCGCTGAGAGAAGCAGCGCCGCACGCGCAGTCCACCGCGCCAGCCCAGCGCCATGCGCAGCGCGAACGCGCAGGAAGCGCGCCGCCAGCCAGGCCGTAGCTCCAGATCGCCGCGGTAAGGAGGTTTGCTTGCTGTCACGGGACGCGTTCGCGGATGGGCGGGAAAGCTTGACTTTACCGCGGATTCGTCGACTCGGCGAAGCCACGCTGCGTCGCATGCCGGCCTAGCGGACCGTGGACTGCCCTGTCGCGCAGCACGCGTCTCGCGCCCGTGCACGTTATCGCTGCCTTGCCGGTTCCGGACAAGCGGGCTGCGATCTGCGTCGATCAGCGCGCGCCCTCGCCGAGCAGGACCACCCTGACGGTCTTGAGCAGGATCAGCATATCGAGCAGCAGCGTATGGTTCTTGACGTAGTAGAGGTCGTACTCGAGCTTCTTGATGGATTCTTCCACGTTCGCGCCGTAGGTGTAGCGCACTTGCGCCCAACCGGTTAAGCCGGGTTTGACGCTGTGCCGAACCCCATAGAACGGGATCTGCTCCGTGAGCATGGCGACGAACGTCGGACGCTCCGGCCGCGGGCCGACGAAGCTCATCTCGCCTCTGAGGACGTTGATCAGTTGCGGCAACTCGTCGATCGCGAGTGCGGCGCATGAAGCGCCCGATAGCGTGTCACCCGTGAGTCGTTGATGCTCGCCCAGGCTGCCTGCCCGTCCTTCTCGGCGTCCTTGGTCATGCTCCGGAACTTGAGCAGCGTGAATCTCTGGCCGCGGCAGCCGACCCTCTCCTGCCGATAGATGATCGGCGCGCCGCCATCGAGCGAGATCAAGACATGCGATGACGAGCCATGAGCGGCAGCGCGATCAGCAGCAGCACCACCGCGACGACGATGTCGAAAGCGCGCTTCACGACGCCACGCAGCCAGGTTTGACGGAAACCCTTCCCATAGATCAGCCAGCTCGCCTTGAGCGACTCGATCGGGACACGCCCGTGTACGCGCTCGAAGAATCGCGGCAGGTCGGTAACCTGAACGCCGATCGAGCCGGCATTCCAGCAGCGCCCGCAGCGGGAGCACGCCGCCACGCTGTTCGCGCACGGCGACGATGATCTCGTCGATGTCGAGGTGCTTCACCGTTTCTTCCGAGCGACAGATGATTCGAGACGATGCGACTCGCGGCGACGCTCCTCACAGGAACCTTCTCGAGCGGATAGAATCCCGCCAGCTCCAGACCGGGAGGGTTTGCTACCGCGAGCGACGTTTCGACCGCTTGCGCCTCCGGACCCGGTTCCGAGCACCAGATACGCGGTACGGCGAAAGCATCCGCGCAAGCGGCGACACCATCATCTGTCGCACTGCGATCAGGCCTGCCGAGCGCGATCAGGACCGTCGGAACGAACGCCCGCTGGAAGACCACGCCGCCCGGCAGCACCTGTGAGGCAACATAGGCGATGGGCAAACCGATCGCCAGCGCTGCCGACTCCCTCAGCACGTACTCCCCGAACGGCAGCCGCCTGTCGCGGCGGTAGAGCCCGAACGCCGCATTGAGGCAGACCATGAGGAGCGCGAAGACGAGCGCGGGTGCGACAAATTCAAGCGAGGGAAGGGCGCTGTGATCGCTGTAATATCTGACGGCGAGGACCACGGCGGCAATGAGCCATCCCAGCTCCAACCAGAACTGCAGGATAAGTCGCACCGCCGCTGTGCTGACGCAGCAGGCTCGCTCGCGGGAACCTCGCTGCGCCCCGAATCACGATGGGGCTCGCGGCGATTGTCCGAGTCCTTGGTGATACTGGAGTTACCGCGGGTCATTGCAATGAAGCCTTTCGTATTGTTTTTGTATCCGACGCGCCCGAGTCGCGCACCGGATCCTCGATAGTCCGCCGGACCGCAGGTCGCCTTGGCGAATGCTGGCGGCCTGCCTGTCCACCCTGGCATGCCCTTGGTCGGGTATGTACGTAGCTTCATCAGGGGATCGGCCCCCGGCTTCCCGCCTGAGCCCGTGATCCCCGGGGCACTGGGCGAACCCGCCGCTTTCCATATTGCCCGCTTCTCCAAGCAATATAAGTGCCAAGAAGACGGCAACACCGATCCCCGAGCAAGCCTCACTGGATAGAGCAGAGCGCGTGCGTCGCGCGCTGCGCAATCGTCGCCCAGCAGCATTGACGAATTTTGTCAGTTTGTCCCCTGCCACGGCGCGTCGTGCGCAGGCGATCAGGTATGCTCGCCGTCGCGCCTGGACCCGCAACGACGCGGCAGTCGGTGATTACGAGCGCGTCTGCGGGCGCTGCCCGAACGCCTGTGCGCGCACCTTCGTCGACAGGTCAATCGTCAGCCTCGCTCGGCCGGTCTGTAAAAGGCTCTGCTTCGTAATGGTGCGCGGTGCAAAGCCGCTCTTTTTCGTGGAGGCGATCCTCCAGCATGGGCAACCGACCATGCGACCATGGTCGCAGTGCGTCTAGCCCAGTGGTTCGCGATCGCAACGACCGGCCGCCTCTGCTGCTGTTAGCGATGATGCACGACACGCACCGAATCGGCGTCATCGCAAAGGTGGTCTGGGGAACACAGATTTTGCATGTTGTACCTCTGGTGTACGCCAGCGCCGTCGCCAGTTAATTTTTCCTCGATCATGCTCGATCATAACAACGAAAGATCACTTGCAGGCAATGCGAATTGTAACCGCGCATATCGCGATCGCTGGCGCGAAACCCGACTGATTACTACACGTGTAAGGATAATTGAATATTGTGACTACTACGTGTCGGGATTGAGAACGAATCCCGCTGGTCGCCGCACGCGCCAGTACGTCATCGCAAGCCGAGCCGTGGCACATCCTTGATGCGACCGGGCGCATCGACTCTAAAGCAGCAATCAGGGCCGAAGGTTCACGGAATCAAATTCATGATTGACTTCTGGGCCCCATCGTGATCAATCACGATCAGAAGTGATCGCAGGCCATCAGCTCGACTGTCGGCTTTGTTTACGATCTGAAAATTTTACAAAGACTAAAGAACACATCGGAGCACAGGCCTTGCTTTGTCTTTTCATGCGCACTTTGAACGCTGGCCCGCCGCAAACTGTGAACGGTTGAGGCTGATTGCGCATCTTGCATTTACTTTATTCGACACGAACCGAGGAAGACCAACCGTGAAAATTCGCCCAAGGTTGCGCGGCTTTTACTCGCTAGCGCTGTGGCCTCGAGCGCCATGCGAGTTGCCCCGCAAAATCGGTTATAGGAACGGGATATTCGCCAGTTTGATCCTAATCGGTTGCCGCTACCCGGCCCACCGCCAGTACAAACGCCTGCTCCCTTGCGGGTACCTGGAGGGCCTCCCAATAAGGTTTTGGTGCGTTGAGCTAACCGAATTTTTTAACTTTGTGTCGAGTACAAGGATTACATGGGTTGTTGCTTGTAGGCTACTTTGACTTGGCAAGATTGTTTGAATGCTGTTTGGCCGTATCGACTGGAAATGGGCGCAAGCCGGCGGTACGACGCTCAGCCGATGGCATCGAAGGGCAAAGGCTGCCGCTATTACCGCTACGTCAAGAGGTAAACGGCGTCTCGACCTTCAAGCGGCTACTTAACTCTCGGACGAAGGACTGCGCTCGAGAGACTGCTCAATGCGTGTGAGCGATCGACTCATTTCAGCAAGCTGACCCGCCAACGCATCGTTATTTACGCTTGCCTTGTAGGCTAAGAGGATCAGTTTGGCGGACACAAGGAATACCGCGGCCTCCAGCAGAAGGTCGTGAGTGAATCCTTTTTCAAAGAGCGCCACAACGAACAAGACGAGCGTGACTCCCAGCGTGATTTGAGTGCTACGGTCGAGATGTTTGCTCATGATCGCTCCAAAGAAAATGACTTCGCATTGATAAGGTCGCGGTCCGGTATTATCGTTGCTAACCGGTACTGCCTTGAAGAACCGATCTGATGCGAAGCGGTCACACGAGACCGAGCTCGCGGAAGACCTGACCTTGAAGATCGCCTCGCCGCGAACGCGACATCGCCAACGGACGCCGATGACTCAAGCGTCCGAGCCGACCGACGACATATTACTGGACCGGCTGCAGCATGCCGCGTTCGAATATTTTCTGCAGACGGCGAATCCGGCCAACGGCCTGATCGCCGACAACTCGCGTGTAAATTCGCCGGTCAGCATCGCCGTTGTCGGATTCGCGCTGGCGAGCTTTCCGGTGGCGGTAGAACGCGGCTGGCTCGCGCGGGCCGATGCCGTGGCACGCAGTCTCGCCGCACTGCGCTTTTTCCGTGACAGCGATCAAAGCGGCGGCCCCGAAGCAACCGGTTACAAGGGGTTCTACTATCACTTCCTCGACCCGGACACCGGCGCGCGCGTCTGGCGCTCGGAGCTGTCGATGATCGATACCGCTCTGCTGATCGCCGGCGCCCTGACCGGAAGCATGTACTTCGATGCGAACACTCCCGATGAGATCGAGCTGCGCAAGCTCGTCGACATGCTCTTTGGCCGTATCGACTGGAAATGGGCGCAAGCCGGCCGTACGACGCTGAGCCAGGGCTGGAAGCCCGAATGCGGATTCCTCCACTATGGCTGGGAGGGTTACAACGAGGCGATTCGTGCTTTACGTACTGGCGCTGGGTTCGCCGACGCAACCGATCGAAGATTATTGCTACCACGGGTGGACAGCGACTTACCAATGGGAAAATCTGTACGGTCACGATTTTCTCTATGGCGGCCCGCTATTCATCCACCAGTTCTCGCACGCATGGATCGATTTTCGCGGCATCCGGGACCGCTTCATGCGTGAGAAGCGCTGCGACTATTTCGAGAACAGCCGGCGCGCGACGCTCATCCAGCGCGAATACGCCCAGCGCAACCCGAACGAATTCGTGGGTTACGACGAACACTGCTGGGGTCTCACCGCGTGTGACGGGCCGAGTGACGAATTGCCCGAGGTGACCGGGAGCCGCGGCGCTTGTTCGGCTATGCCGCACGCGGCGTGCCTTATGGGCCCGACGATGGCACACTCGCCGGATGGGCGGCGCTTGCGTCGCTGCCATTCACGCCGGACATCGCCTTGGACGCCGCGCGCAGCATGCTTCTGCGCTACCCCGAGATGTTGTCCGAGTCACGCTTTGCGAGCAGCTTCAATCAAGTCTCGAGGCTGCCGACCGTCGCGCCTGGGTGTCGCCCGGCAATTTCGGGCTTGACCAGGGCATCGTGGTCATGATGATCGAAAACCATCGCTCCGGCCTGATCTGGCGTCTGATGCGCGACTGCGCTCCTATTCGTGCCGGTCTGCGCCGTGCAGGCTTCCGCGGCGGATGGTTGTAGCGGCACCTTTCTTCGGATTCCATTAGATGCTGGAACGCAACAGCAGCCCAGGCACAGAGCTCGACCAGGATGCCTACGAGCAGGAGCGGATGGAAAACGTGCATCCGGCGGAATGGCGTAACCCGACACCGGCGGGCCGCTACAACCTGGTGGTTGTCGGCGGCGGTCCGGCGGGACTGGTCGCGGCGAGCGCGGCGGCAGACATGGGCGCGAAAGTCGCGCTGGTCGAGCGAGCTCTGCTCGGCGGCGGTTGCCTGAACGTCGGCTGCATACCGTCGAAAGCGATCATACGAACGTCTCGCTTGTACGCCGAGATGCGCAACGCCGAACGTTACGGCGCGCACGTTCCCGGCGATATCCGCGACGATTTTGCGGCGGTGATGCAACGCATGCGCCGTATCCGCACTCGCGTCAGCCGCGTCGATTCGGTTCAACGTCTGAGCGCCACCGGCGTCGATGTATTTCTCGGTGAAGCGCACTTCACCGGCGCCGACGCGCTGTCGGTCGACGGCACCAAGCTGCGCTTCAGGAAGGCCATCGTCGCCACCGGCGCGCGACCCGACACGCCGTCGCTTCCCGGCCTGGTCGAGGCAGGCTATCTGACCAATGAAAACGTATTTGACCTGACCGAGCTGCCTCGCCGGCTGCTGGTGATCGGCGGCGGCCCGTTGGGATGTGAGCTGGCGCAGGCGTTCTGCCGTTTCGGCGCACAGACCACTATCGCGCAGAGCGCTGCCGCTGTTTCTGCCCAAGGAAGAACGCGACGCCGCGCAACTTCTTGCGGATGCTTTTGCGCGCGATGGGATAGAGGTAAGGCTCAATACAGAAGCCGTCAAGGTACGCATCGAAGGCGGCCAGAAATACGTCGATCTCGTCAGCGATGACTACCAAAGCACGGTGGCTGTCGATGCCATCCTGACCGGTACCGGCCGCTTACCCAACGTCGAGCGCCTCAATCTCGAGGCTGCGGGCGTCGACTGCGACGCCACCACCGGCGTCCGGGTCGACGACTTCCTGCGGACCAGCAATCCGCGCATCTACGCCGCGGGCGATGCCTGCCTCGAGCACAAGTTCACGCACACCGCCGACGCGTCCGCACGCATCGCGGTGCATAACGCGCTGTCGCTCGGCCACCGGCGCTTGAGCGCGCTGACGATTCCGTGGTGCACCTATACCGATCCGGAGATCGCCCACGTCGGCCTCTATGTCCGCGAAGCGCGCGATCGGGACATCGACGTCAAGACCTTCACCGTACCGATGCACGACGTGCGATCGCGCGATCACCGACGGCGAGGAGACCGGCTTCGTGAAGATCCATGTCAGGGAAAGGACCGACCGGATTCTCGGCGCGACCATTGTCGCCCGTCATGCGGGCGAGATCATCAACGAGATCACGCTGGCCATCGTTGCACGGATCGGACTGCGGACGCTCGCACGCGTTATCCACGCTTATCCCACGCAGGCGGAAGCGATCAAGAAGGCGGCTGACGCCTATGTCGGCTCGCTGCGTAAGCCCACGATCAAAAAGACGTCGCGGCGCCCGGCTCCGCGATGAATTCCGCGACATGGCGGAACACGCACAAAGGCGCCTCAAGTGCCGCGTGGCGACACCGCCTGCTCGCAGCCCACCGCCAAAGATTCTCACTGGCGCGGTGAGCGCACGCTATGAGAAGGTGTCGTAAACCTCTGCCGGACTCGCCCGCGGCTCGATAATTGCTCGGCAAGTAACTTAGGTGGCCCGTGGGTGTCGGCGCTCGTGCTTCGTCCCGCGCAAAACGGTAGCCGTCTGGAGAATGTCGATCTCTGCCCGATGTTGCGACATGCCATCGCCGGCGACAGAGGCGCACGACCCTCAATAATGCAGTCACCCAGAAGGTTATCCAATGAAAAGCCTGATCGCTCTCGTTTTCGCGTTGTCGATGATGGTTCCGGTTGCCGCACATGCTGGCTGGGGAGTTATTGCGGTCGACGATCAGGTTGGTGAAAAGGATCCCGCTTACGGTGTCGGTGGCGGCGATTCCAAAGCCGAGGCCAGCATGAACGCCATGAAATTCTGCAAGGAAGCCAGCGGCAAGAAGTGCGACGTGGCGGTCAGTTATGAAAAGTGCGGCGCCTACGCATCGTCGAAGAAGTACTCCGGTACCGGCACGGCCTCGACGGCGCAGGAAGCGAAAAGAAAGCCCTCGGCGAGTGCAACAACGCGAGCTGTAAAGTCCTGATCGCGGATTGCAACTAGCCAAGCCGAAATAAGCGGGCGCGCTCAACGCCCGTCAGCGCGGAAATGAGTCTTCACGTCCTGCCGCGCTGTCGCGCGTTGACTTTTTGCGTCCAATCATCAGCCAGGCGCCTGCCGCACTTGCCAGCGCGAGCAACGCGGCGATCAGCATGACGCGGCGAAATCCGGCAACAAAGGACGCCGCCACCGCACGCTGGATCGACGCCCGCGCCTCCAGGCTCGCGTTCGATGGGATGTCGATCGCCGCCAGCTTGGCGCGCTGCGACTGCACCGCTGCGACGACCTGCGGCGGCAGGCTCGCCGTCGCAAGGCGCTCTCTGAGATCGATGTCGAACGTGCGCGACATCACCATGCCGAAACTGGCGATGGCAAGCAAGGCCGCCACACTGGAAACAGCGTTGTTGACACCGGACGCAACGCCGACCGCAGTGGGAGCAACCGATTGCATGACCGTGGTCGTCAGCGGCGCGACGGTCAAGGTCATGCCGAACCCAAGCACCACGGCGGCAGGAAAAATGTAGTCCAGTAGCTGCCGCCCGCGCCCGGTATCGCAAACATTGCGAACCCACATGCGGCAATGGCGGGACCGATAATCAGTGGCAGCTTGGCGCCGTGACGGTCGACCAGCCCGCCCGCCCAGCGCGACAAGACGAACATCAGCAGCACGAAGGGCAGCAATGCCGCGCCCGCGGCAACGGTCGAATATCCCTGCACCTGGATTAGATTCAGCGGAAAGAAGAAAAGACTTCCGCCCAGCGCGGCGTAGAGCAGCAGGGTCAACAAGTTCGCGCCAGCGAATTCAGCCGAACGAAACAGGCGCAGCGGCAACATGGGCGCGGAATGATGCCATTCGACCACGACGAACGCTGCCAGGGCGCACAGACCCAGCGTCAACGAGCCCCATATCGTCTGGTTGCTCCAGCCGACGAATTGCGCTTCGATCAACGCGTAAACGACGCCACCCAGCCCCATCGCGGCGAGAACTGCGCCGAGCCAGTCGATCGGATCCTCTGACGATACACCGCGACTCTCCGGAACGTAACGAAACGTCAACACCAACACCGCCACGGCCAGGGGAACGTTGATGAAGAACGCGTAGCGCCACGAGCCGTGATCGATCAGAAAGCCGCCCACGACCGGGCCCAACGCTGCGGCGATGGCGGTGAATCCTGACCAGATGCCGATCGCGCGACCGCGTCGTTGCGGATCGAAGGACGCACTGAGGAGCGCCAGACTGCCGGGCACCAGCAACGCACCGCCGACACCCTGCAGGCTGCGGCCGGCAATGAGCGTTCCGACACGATCCGACAGACCGCAGGCTACGGACGCGACGGTGAAAACCGCGACGCCGATCGCGAACACTCGGCGGCGGCCGAAACGGTCTCCCGCGGCACCACCTACCAGCAGCAGCGCGGCGAGCATCAGCTCGTATGCTTCGACGATCCATTGCGCGTCACCCAGTGTCGCGTCCAGCGCCCGTTGCATCGCCGGCAGCGCGACGTTGACCACGGTGCCATCGATGAACACCATGCTCGACGCGAGTATCGTCGTGGCGAGAACCCAGGGCTCCGCAGTTCTTGTGCAGGGCGCGCTATCCGTCGCCCCGCCGACGATAGCCTTGTCGCATGGAAACGAAGCAACGATCGTCACGTGACGCTGGCCTCAGCGCCGAAGCGCCCGCGCGCGCTTGCAGACTTCGTCGACGTTGAAGCCGTATTCGCGCAGCACTACTTCTCCCGGCGCGGAAGCGCCGAAGCGCTCGACGCTGAGTACGCCACCGGCGTCACCGACATAGCGATGCCAGCCCTGCCCCGCACCGGCTTCCACCGCCAGCCGCGCGCGCACCGCGGGCGGTAACACGGCGTCACGGTTGGCTTGCGTCAGGGCATCGAAGAGCTCCCAGCTGGGCATCGAGACACAGCGCACGCCGACTCCCTCGCCACCAAGACGCTCCGCGGCGGCGATGATCAAGCCGACTTCCGCGCCGCTGGCGATGAGGATCAGGTCGGGCTTGCCGTCGCGCGCATCGCACAGAACGTAGGCCCCGCGACGCAGGCCGTCCGCGGCCGCGTAGCGACCCCGATCGAGCGTCGGCACGTCCTGCCGGCTCAACGCCAGCAGCACCGGACGATCGCGCGTCTCCAGCGCGACGCGCCACGCGACCGCGGTCTCGTTGGCGTCGCCGGGGCGGATCACGGTCAGGTTCGGAATGGCGCGCAGCGCCGCCAGCTGCTCCACCGGCTGATGGGTCGGGCCGTCTTCGCCGAGCGCGATGCTGTCATGGGTGAACACGTGAATGACGTGCAGGCCCATCAGTGCCGCCAGGCGGATGGGCGGACGCATGTAATCGGAGAAGATCAGGAAGGTCGACCCGTACGGGACGACCCCTCCGTGCGCCGCCATGCCGTTGACGATCGCGCCCATCGCGTGCTCGCGCACGCCGAAGTGAAGGTTGCGCCCGGCGTAGCTCCAGCCGCCACCGACGGAGCCCTGAGTGTCGAGGCCCTTCTGCGCCGCCGGATTGAAGTCGCCCAGTCCCTTGAGCGCGGTATGGGTCGAAGGGTCCAGATCCGCCGGAGCCTCCCGTCAATGCCGCCACGCGAGGCGCGATGGCGTTCATCACCTTGCCCGATGCCACGCGTGTCGCCATGCCCTTGGAATCGGCGGGGAAAACCGGCATGTCGGCATCCCAGTTTCTAGGCAGCTCGCCGCGCAGCGTTCGCTCGCAGCTCCTCGGCCAGGTCGGGGAACGCCTTCGCGTACGCCGCCATGCACTCGCTGCTTGCCGCTTCATCGCGCTCACCGCGTGTCACTGCTTCGCGGAAATGCGCGAGCGCTTCCTCGGGTATCAGGAACGGCGGCTCGACCGGCCAGCCGAGGTTTTGCTTGGTCAGGCGCACCTCCTCGACGCCGAGCGGAGAGCCATGCGCCTCGAAACTGTCGTGCTTGTTCGGCGAGCCGAAGCCGATGTGAGTGCGCACCAGAATGAGCGACGGACGCGCGGTTTCCGCGAGCGCGGCGCACAGCGCAGCGTCGATTGCGGCAAGATCATTGCCGTCGGGCACCGACACGGTGTGCCAGCCATAAGCCTCGAAGCGCCGCGCGCGATCTTCCGAGAACGTGATGTCGGTGCCCGCGGCCAGGGTGACGTAGTTGTCGTCGTAGAGACAGGTCAGTTTTCCCAGCCGCAAATGGCCGGCCAGCGATGCCGCCTCCGACGCCACGCCCTCCATCAGATCGCCATCGCTGACGATAGCGTAAGTGGCGTGATCGATCACCTCGAATCCGGGACGGTTGTAGCGCGCCGCCAGCTGCGCTTCGGCGATCGCCATGCCGACCGCGTTGGCGAATCCCTGCCCGAGCGGGCCCGTGGTGGTCTCCACGCCGGGCGTATCGCCGCGCTCCGGATGGCCAGGCGCTTTGCTGCCGAATTGGCGAAACTGCTTGATGTCGTCCAGCGAAGGTCATAACCGGTGAGGTGCAACAGGCTGTAGAGCAGCATCGAGCCGTGCCCCGCAGAAAGCACGAAGCGGTCGCGATCGAACCATCCCGGGTTGCGCGGATTGTGCTTCAGCAGGCGTGTCCACAGCACGTACGCCATCGGCGCTGCGCCGAGCGGCATTCCCGGGTGGCCGCTCTTCGCTTTCTGCACGGCGTCGACCGACAGGAAGCGGATGGTGTTGATGCATAACTGATCGAGTTGATCCGACATCGTCACTCCTAGGCGATGAGGACACGTCGAGGCCGAACCGGCGAGCGCGATCCGCATCAATGCTGCAGCGCGCGGTCGACGATGTCCTGCGCTTCTCGCGCCAGAATGCGCAAATGATCCATGCCGCGGAAACTCTCGGCGTAGATCTTGTAGATGTCCTCGGTGCCGGACGGGCGCGCGGCAAACCATCCGCTGGCGGCGATCACCTTGATGCCGCCGATCGGTGCGTCATTGCCCGGCGCACGATCGAGGACCTTGTCGACCGGCTCGCCGGCCAGCTCCGTGATTTTTATCTGTTGCGGCGAGAGCTTCGCCAACACCTGCTTTTGCTCGCGCGTCGCCGGCGCCTCGACGCGGTCAGCTCGCCGGCGCGCCGAGATCGCGCGTCAGATCACGATACAGCTCGGCGGGATCGCGGCCGCTCTTCGCTGTCATTTCCGCCGCGAGCAGCGCCGGCACGATGCCGTCCTTGTCGGTCGTCCACGCCGTTCCGTCGATGCGCAAAAAGACGCACCGGCGCTTTCCTCGCCGCCGAAACCCAGCGCGCCGTCGAGCAGTCCGTCGACGAACCATTTGAAGCCGACCGGAACCTCGTAGAGTCTGCGACCCAACCGCGCCGTCACGCGGTCGATCATCGCGCTGCTGACCACGGTCTTGCCTACCGCCGCCTCCCGGTTCCAGCCGGGGCGGTTCTGAAACAGGTAGTCGATCGACACCGCCAGATAGTGATTCGATGGCATCAAGCCCTCGCTTGGAGTGACGATGCCGTGGCGATCGTGATCGGTGTCGCAGCCGAAAGCGATATCGTAGCGGTCCTTGAGGTCGATCAGGCGCTGCATCGCGTAGGCCGAGGATGGGTCCATGCGTATGCGGCCGTCCCAGTCCAGCGTCATGAAGCCGAAAGTCGGATCGACCTCCTCGCTGACCACGGTCAAATCGAGCTTTGTAGACCTCGGCGATCCTCGCCCAGTAGTGGACGCCGGCGCCGCCCATGGGATCCACGCCCATGCGAACGCCCGAGGCACGGATGGCATCGAGGTCGATCACGCTGCCCAGGTCGTCGACGTAGGTGTTTAGAAAATCGTGCTCTCGCGTGGTCGCGGCGCGCCGCGCCCGATCGAACGGGATACGGCGCACCTCTTTCAGGCCGCATTCGAGCATCGCGTTCGCCTTGGCTTCGATCCAGCCGGTGACGTCGGTGTCGGCGGGGCCGCCGTTGGACGGGTTGTACTTGAAGCCGCCGTTGTCGGGCGGATTGTGCGAAGGCGTCACCACGACGCCATCGGCCAGACCCGTTTCACGTCCGCGGTTGTAGACGAGTATGGCGTGCGACACCGCCGGCGTCGGCGTGAATTCGCCGCCCTTCGCGATCAAGGTTTCAACGCCGTTGGCGGCCAGCACTTCGAGAGCGCTCTCGAAGGCCGGCACCGACAAGGCATGCGTGTCGATGCCGATGAACAACGGCCCGTCGATGCCATGCCCCTGCCGATAAAGACAGATCGCCTGGGTGATGGCGAGCACGTGCGCCTCGTTGAAGCTCCTGTCGAACGAGATACCGCGATGACCGGAGGTTCCGAACGACACGCGCTGCGCCGGCACCGCGGGATCCGGTCGCAGGCTGTAATAGGCGGCGAGCAGCTTCGCGATATCCACGCGGTCGGCTGGTTGCGCGGGATGTCCCGCCAGCGGACTGACCTTCGTGCTCATCGGCACGTCACTTGCGCAATCCGCGGTAGCGTCGGATCAATGCGTTGGTCGAGCTGTCATGCGCGAGCACGGGCTCGCTCGTACTGGCGATTTCGGCGGCGGTGCGCTTGGCCAGCGCCTTGCCGAGCTCGACACCCCATTGATCGAACGAGTCGATGTTCCAGATCGCGCCTTGCACGAACACGCTGTGTTCATAGAGCGCGACCAGCGCGCCGAGCGTGCGCGGCGTGAGCCGCTCGGCAAGAATGGTGTTGCTGGGGCGGTTGCCTTCGAACGTGCGATGCGGAACCAGCTTGTCGGGTGTTCCCTCGGCCTTCACTTCATCGGCGGTCTTTCCGAACGCCAGCGCCTCGCTCTGCGCGAACAGGTTCGCCATCAGAAGATCATGCTGGTCGCCGACGGGATTGAGCGTTTGGCAGAAGCCGATGAAATCGCAGGCGATGAGCCGCGTTCCCTGATGGATCAACTGGAAAAACGAATGCTGTCCGTTGGTGCCGGGCTCGCCCCAGTAGATCGGCCCGGTCTGACAATCGACGCGCTCGCCGTCGAGGGTGACGTGCTTGCCGTTGCTCTCCATGGTGAGCTGCTGCAGATAGGCCGGGAAGCGCTTGAGATACTGGTCGTAAGGCAGCACGGCGACGGTCGCCGCGCCGAGAAAATCGTTATTCCAGATCGCCAGCAATCCGAGCAACAGCGGCAGGTTGCGATCCGGCGGCGCGTTGCGGAAGTGCTCATCCATCGCACGAAATCCCGCCAGCATCTCGCGAAAATGGTCGGCGCCGATCGCGAGCATGGTCGATAGCCCGACCGCCGGACTCCATGGAGTAGCGGCCGCCGACCCAGTCCCAGAACCCGAACATGTTGTCGAGATCGATGCCGAAGCTGGCAACCTCCTCGGCGTTGGTCGAGACCGCGACGAAATGGCGGGCCACCGCCTTTCGTCTCCGAGTCCACGCGCAGGCACCAGGCACGCGCCGCGCGCGCGTTCGTCGAGCGTCTCGAGCGTCGTGAAGGTCTTGGAGCAAACGATGAACAGCGTCTCGCCGGGCTCGAGGTCGCGCACGGCTTCCGAAAAATCGGTGCCATCCACGTTGGAGACGAAACGGAAAGTCATGTCGCGCTGGCTGTAATGGCGCAGCGCCTCGTACGCCATGACCGGGCCGAGGTCCGACCCGCCGATGCCGATGTTGATCACATTGCGAATGCGCCTGCCGCCGTGGCCGGTCCACTCGCCGCTGCTCACGCTGGCGGCAAATGCCGCCATGCGGTCGAGCACCGCATGCACCTCCGGCACCACGTCCTTGCCATCGACGAGGATGCGCTCGCCCGGCGGCGCGCGCAGGGCGACGTGCAATACCGCACGCTGTTCGGTGGCGTTGATCTTGTCGCCGCGGAACATGGCGTCGATACGCTGGCGCAGGGAGCAGGCCTCCGCAAGCCCCAGCAGCAGGCGGATGGTCTCGTCGGTGATGCGGTTCTTCGAATAATCCAGGTAGAGCCCTGCGCCTTCCGCGACCAGCCGCTCGCCTCGCGATGGATCGGCGGCAAAAAGCTGGCGCAAATGCCGGTGCTCGATTTGCGCACGATGCTGCGTGAGCGCCTGCCACTCAAGGCGCTCGGTCAGAGCGCTTCGCAGACGCGGACTTGCCCATGTCAGCCATCTGCCATCAGGCTAGCCGGCATGCGCGAGCGCGTCGCTCTTGTCCGCGATGCGCGTCATGAGCTCCTTCCACGACTTCACGAATGCCTGCGCACCTTCGCGCTGGAGCTGGATCGCGAGCGCATCGATATCGATGCCGGCCTTGGCGAAACGCGCCAGCACGGCTTCGGCGTCACCGCCGTCCTCGTCCATCACGCCCTTGATCTGGCCATGCTCGGCGAAGGCCCGCAGCGTCTTCTCGGGTATGGTGTCGATGGTGTCGGGCGCCGCCAGCGCCTCGACGTACAAGGTGTCCGGACGCCTTGGGATCCTTGGTTCCGGTGCTGGCCCAAAGCAGCCGCTGCGGTCGCGCTCCGGCCGCGGCAAGCTTCTTCCAGCGCATTGAGGCCAGCAGCTCCCGGTAGGCGCGGTACGTGCGGCCGCCAATCGCGATGCCGAGCCGATTGCGCAACTCGGGCGGCGCCTTGTCGGCCACCGCCTTGTCCCATCGGCTCACGAACAGCGAGGCTACCGATGCTGACGCACGGGTCGCGCCTGGCCGCGATGCGCCGCTCGATGCCGCGCAGATAGGCTTCGGCCGCAGCGAGGTATTGCTCGCGCGAGAACAACAGCGTCACGTTGATCGGCACGCCGTCAAAGATCGATTCCTCGATCGCTGGAACGCCTTCCGGCGTGCCCGGAATCTTGACGTACAGATTGGGCCGCTCAGCCTGTTGGTGGATGCGGGCCGCGGCGTCGATGCTGCCCGCGGTGTCATTCGCCAAGAGCGGCGACACTTCCATCGATACCCAGCCGTCGACGCCGTCGGTGGCATCGAAGACCGGACGGAACAGATCGGCGGCCCGGCGCAGATCTTCGAGCGCGAGCTCGATGAAAAGCGCTTCGCCGGATTTTCCCGCCTTTGCCTTGTCGCGGATCCCTTGGTCGTAGGCGTCGGTGTTGCCGATCGCCTCGTCGAAAATGGTCGGGTTCGAGGTCAGTCCCGTGATCGAGAACTCGTTTATGTAGCGCAAGCAGCGTGCCATTGTCGAGAATCTCGCGGGTGATGTTGTCCAGCCAGAGTCTCTGGCCGAGGTCGTGCAGTTCTTGGGCCTTGTTCATGCTCGCTCCTGGTTGGTGGCCGCAATGCCCAAAGGCGAAGCGGCAAGAAAATCGGCTCGATCGTGATCGAGCAAGTCGCCGATCCGCTCGATCTCCAGGTCGGGTGGCGGGTCGATTACGGTGTTAGCGGATTGTGCGGCATATTGTGCGGCGTAATGGCCCTGATGCACGAACACCGTCGTCAGCCTCTCGCCAAGCGCGCGTTTCATCGCCGCCAGCAGCAGGGGCTTGTCGTCGACCATCACGTAATGTCGCCCCGGGTACCGTCGCTGCATCGCGTCGAGCGCGCGCTCTTTGTGCACGTAGATCAGGACCCGGCCTTCCACCGCGTTCCAGATGCCCGAGCGCTGGATCTTGCGCGGCTGGAAGACCACGTCGCCGTCGGAGAGAATCACGGGCAGGCCCAGCGTGCCGACGTACGCAATCGCTTCGAGCGCGCGTGGGTACAGACGATCGGCGAACGGATATTCCAGCATGAATGAAGACATCTGCAGCAAATCGGGGTCGTCGTCGAGCCCGACGCGGAATTTCTCCAGCGTGGCCAGATAGTCGACATACGACAGCTCTTCGCGCAGCGCCGTGAAAATGGCCCAATACCGATCGCGCTGATCGGCGCCGAAGGCCTGTTCCAGGCGTGCGCCGAGATCCGTGCCGAAGCGATCGTTGTCGAGTAGCGTGTTATCGACGTCGAGCAGGAACACGATGTCGCTCCCACCTTGACTCAGCACGGACGAGTTTCCTCGGGCTTCGGATCGTGCCAGCCTTCCTTGCCGGCGACGACGGCGCGCGCCGCTGCCGGACCCCAGGTGGCCGGCTCGTATTCTTCGACCGGAATGGAGCTGTGGAGGATCGGATCGACCACGCGCCATGCGGCCTCGACGCCGTCGTCGCGGGTGAAAAGCGAGGCGTCACCGCGGATGGCATCGCCCAGCAGCCGCTCGTACGGAGATTTTCGCCGGCGAGCGTATGGCGGGCGACCAGTTCCACGGCGTCGCCCACCATTTCCTCACCGAGGCGCTTGACCCTCGCCCCTGCGGAGATCACGACCTCGGGGCTCAGACGAAAGCGGAAGTAGTTCGATTGCGCCGGTTCGATCTCATCGAAGATCGCCACCGGCGGGCATTTCAGATCGACGCATGACCTGGGTGGCGGTGATCGGCAGACACTTGCCGGCGCGGATATAGAACGGCACCCGGCCCAGCGCCAGGTATCGATATGCAGGCACAGCGCCGCGAAAGTTTCGACCTGCGAATCCGCCGCTACGCCGGGTTCAGAACGATAGCCGCGAAACTGGCCGCGCACGACTTGCCTGGGATCGAGCGGCCGCATGGCGCGAAACAAGCGCAGCTTCTCGGCACGCATCGCATCTGGATCGCGGCCGACCGGCGCATCCATCGCCAGCAACGCGATCACCTGCAGCAAATGGTTCTGCACCACGTCGCGGATCGCGCCAACCTCCTCGTAGAAGCTGCCGCGTCCCTCCACGCCAAAATTCTCGGCCATGGTGATCTGGACGCTGTCGACGAAATTGCGGTTCCAAACCGGCTCGAGGAATGCGTTGGCAAAGCGGAAATAAAGCAGGTTCTGCACCGCCTCCTTAGCCAGATAGTGGTCGATGCGGAACACCGCCGATTCGGGAAACACTTCGTGCAGCGTGCGGTCGAGCTCCTGCGCCGAGGCCAAATCGCGGCCGAAGGGCTTTTCGACAATGACTCGCGCGTCCTTCGCGCACCCCGCCTTCGCCAGACCCTGCACCACGGTCGCGAACATGCTGGGCGGGATGGCGAGATAGTGCAGCGGACGCGACGCCCCGTCGAGTGCCTGCCGCAGACGCTCGTAGGTGGCCGGATCCTGGTAATCGCCGCCGACGTACTTCAGCCGCGCCAGACAACTTCAGAAACGCGTCGGCATCGACTCCGCCGCTGTGCTCGAGGCTGTCGCGCGCCCGCTCGCGCAGCTTGTCCAGCGTCCAGCCGGCGCGAGCCATGCCGATAATCGGCATATCCAGCTGGCCGCGTCGGATCAGCGCCTGCAGTGCGGGAAAGATCTTCTTGTACGCTAGATCGCCGGTCGCACCGAAGAAAACGAATGCGTCCGATTCGGGTGCAGCCATCCTATGCTCGGCTCAGGCTCTTTTTCCATTTCCGGGCTCCACTTGCCACTGCGCGCGAGGCCGTTCATCTGGGCGCGAAGGCGAAACGCCTGTTGCGCGGCGAGTCCGCTTTCCGCGCGCCCCGCCCATGCCTGTATCACCGGATCCTGCAATGCTCGGCCGTAGGAAAACGAGAGTTGCCACGGACCGTTCGGGAACTGGACGTTCATGGCGTTGAGGTTGGCCGTCGCTTCCTCCGGGCGCTGCCCGCCGGACAGAAGTAGATGCCGGGAACCGCGGCGGGAACGGTTCGCCGCAGCACTTTGACGGTGGCCGCGGCGACCTGCTCCGGCGTCGCCTTGGGTGGACGATCCTTGCCGGGGAGCACCATGTTCGGTTTCAGAACCATGAATTCCAGGATCACCTTGTGTCGATGCAAGGCATGAAAGACCGCGTGCAATACCGCCTCGGTGACCTCATCGCAGCGCTCCATGGTGTGATCGCCGTCCATGAGCACCTCGGGTTCGACGATCGGTACGATGCCTTCTGCCTGGCAGATCGCGGCGTAACTCGCCAGCGCTTCGGCGTTGGCCTCGATGCCAAGCGGCGTGGGATTGCGATCGGTGATGCCGTAGACCTCGCGCCATTTGGCGAAGCGCGCGCCTTGTGCCTTGCTAGCCCTTGAGACGCTCGGGCAAGCCGTCGAGGCCGCGGGTGATCAGGTCGCCGGGCGCGTTGACCAGAGACGCCGTGCCCTTGTCTACCTTGATACCGGGCACGATGCCGCGTCGGTCCAATACTTCCGGCAGCGGCGCTCCGTCGTCGGCGCGCTGGCCGAGCGTTTCCTCGAACAGGATGGCTCCGCTGATGAATTCCTCGGCGCCCGGCGCGGTAAACAGCAGCGAGCGGTAGGCGCGCCGGTTCTCGTCGGTGTTCGCGATGCCGAGCGGCTGAAACCGCTTGGCGATCGTCGGCAAGCTCTCGTCGGCGGCGAGGATCCCCTTGCCGGGCCGTATCAGCTTGGCGATGGTCGCCTGAAGTTCATCTTGGGTGTTCATGGCTGCTTTCCTTCACTGTGGTCAAAAGAGCGATCGGCCGGACTGGCGACCGTCATCGATGGCAACATCCCTCATTCACTTGCAAACTTTCGGGCGGCGAGCGCGAGCGTCGGACGTTTCTTGAACTCTTGGCAAAATTCTACCCACTGCCGGTGGCTCCTGTTTGCGCTGCGCTCGGCCAAGTTGAGCAGGCCGCGATGCCATCGCCGATCCTTTCCAAACTCCATCAGCTCACCCGGTGGGGACGAACCGCTTCGTGACGCCGACCGGAGCTGATCCCAGGCTACGATTTCAGCCAGCGAACCCAGCGTTTGTTTCAGATCAGCCGCGTTTGCGCTCAACGCGCCGAGGTCCAGGCGGTCATTGCTCGGCTGCAACTCGCGCAGCACATACGATCGGCCCTCCATCAGGATTGCCTCAGAAAGGCCGGCGGCGCAGCCTGCATGGTGCGTTCGATGGCCACGACCCGATCGGCCTCGCTCGGCCACGCCGGATCCGCTGCGCGCACCACGCTTTGCAGCGTCGACGGGCCGGCAAGCTTCAAGTCCAGAAGATAGCCACCTTTCCTGCCCCCTCGCCCTCCTGACCAGGACTGCGAAACGATCGCGCCCGAGACTTGCGGTTCCCGCGATGCGCCGCGTGACGTCGCGCACGCGAAAAACTCCGCCGCGCCCCATTGCGACCCGTATGTTTCGAGAGTCGTGCGCACGAGCGCAAACTCCTCTGGCGTCGCCGCGACCGATTTGATGCCGTCGACAACTAGCCGCTGCGCGTCGCGCTTGGCCTGTGACCCGACTGGCAAGAAACTTCCGCCGGCTGCGCGCGCGAAGCTCGCTCAGCAGCGTCTTGATGGCGCCCTCGGCATTGTCGCGCTCCACCCATTTCACGCGGCCGACCCCCAATGCATCGCTATACCTTTCCAGCATCGCCAGACTGAACTCCCGCGCCCTCTAACGCAGACAGCTTCAGCTCTTTGGCCGCCACGAACAAGCTGCTCGTGAGTCGGAGCAGATCATACGTGCACGGGGCAAGCGTCCCTTCGTCGAAATCGTTGATGTCAAAATAAGCCAGACGGTTGTCCGCCTTGTAACTGCCAAAGTTGGCGATATGTAGGTCACCGCAAGACCAGGCGAGCGGAGCGGACTTCAGTACGCCGGCGCGCGGAAGACCCGCGTAAAAGAGCTGACAGCTTCCGCGAAAGAATCCAAAGGCAACGCCGCCATGACCTTGAGCTTAAGCGCGAGCCGCAGTGGGTCCCGATCGGCATTGTGGCGAAGAATGCGGTCGAAGACGCTGCGTCTGCTCGTTGCTGGCTCGCCCGCGACGTTTCCCACATCAGCAATGTTTCATCGTTGTAGATCAAATTCCAGGCATGTCGAAACCCGCCGTCTTGAGCTCTTCGATGAGCGTCGTCGAGTCGCGCGGCGCGATTTCGACCAGCGGCGGTCTGACCCTGGACCAATCCTCGTCGTTTCTCCAGTGGGCGATGGCGCGCTTCATTGCTGCGATCATCGGATATTTGCCGAAGATCTTGCGCACGGCGTCGAGGCGTCCCTGCATCGCATCGGCGTCCTTCGACATCCATTCGCGATAGAGCGCGGCGATCTTTGCCGGGTTGACGTTAGCGGTGGCACTGATCGCTCCCTTGCCGCCGTTACGCATGTTGGCCAGCAGAAAGGTCTCGCTGCCGACGAACACGTCGAATCCGGACCGGGAGAACTGATCCAGCACTGCCTTGGTGTTGTTCCAATCCCCGGACGAGTCCTTCATCCCGGCGATCGTTTCCGGGTAGGACTTCAACAGGCGCTCGATCAGGCCCAGGCTGATGCCGACCTGCGCCACCGGCGGTATGGTAAAGATAAATTCGCAAACGCTTGTCGCCCACGCGCTCGATCGTCTCCGCAAAACTGCGATACAAGCCTTCGTCCGTGACGCCTTTGTAATAGAACGGGGGAAGCATCAGGACGCCAGATGCAGCCGAGCTTTACCGCCTGCGACGTAAGGTGAGCCGTTTCGGTCAGCGAGCAGCATCCGGTCCCGGGCATGAGTCGCCGCGGCTCAATGCCGGCGTCGACCAGCCGCTCCGAGAAGATCGACCCGCTCCTGTCCGGAAAGCGAGTTCGCCTCGGAATTGGTCCCGAAGACGGCAAGGCTGACGTCGTTGGCGAGCAGCCACCGGCAGTGGCTGATGAACCGCTCCGCGTCGGGGCTGTAGTCCCTTTGAAGGGAGTCAGAACCGGAGAAAGGATCCCCTTGATGCGCTCGGTCATGGGTTCATGGTCAGATGATCGTGGTGAGGCGGAATCGCGCGCCGTCATCGGCGCAGGAAGGCTGCCTTGTTGCGACGCTGGCTTGGCCGCCGCATCGCAAAAGCGTGCGCTCGGACCGCTTCGGATATTACCTTATGACCGTCCATGGCTTGGCGGGTGTCAGCGCGTATCGCTTGACCGCCTTCTCATCGAAATCAAAGCCCAGGCCCGGTGCCTTCGGAAGCGACGAGATGCCCACCCTTGTGCTTCAGCTGGGTATCGATCAGCCGGCGGAAATTGAGCACTTGATCGTCGATGAAGAATTCAACATAGCGCGCGTTCGGCGTCGACGCGACCAGGTGCGCGTGCAGATCGTGAAACCAGTGCGGGCACATGGTGACCCCGTAACTCGCCGCGGTCGCGGCAATGCGCCACCATTCCGAGATGCCGCCGCAGACCAGGGCGTCGGTCTGAAGAATTTCGGCACCTCCCTTGTCGAGAAGTTCCTTGTGATACCAGCGGCCAGTATCCAATTTCTCCCGTCGCCACCGTCGTAGTGATGGCACGCGCCAGGCGCGCGTGGAGATCGATCTCGTCCGGACTGAACGGTTCTTCGATCCAGTACGGCTGGTACGGTTCGTAACGCTCCATGTAGCGCATCGCCGTCGGCAAATCCAGCCAGGCGTTGTTGGCATCGAGCATCAGGATGACATCGGGCCCGACAGCCTCCGCACGGCGTTGATCCGCGCCTCCTCCTGTGCGGGTGAGAGACGTCCGACTTTCATCTTGACAGCCTGAAATCCGGCCGCGACGTACGAGGCCATCTCCTCGCCCAGTTTCTCCGGCGTCTTGCCGTCCAGATAGTAGCCACCGCTGGCGTAAGCAGGAACCTTGTCATCGGTCACGCTGCCGAGGTATCGGTACAGAGGAGCTTTGCGCTGCGCGCATTGAGGTCCCAGAGCGCCGTATCGAGGATGCTGAGCGCGCGCATGACGCTGCCCGCGCGGCCCTGCAGCAGCGATTCCGTATGCATTTCCTGCCACAGTCCTTCCACGCGAAGGGAGTCTTGTCCGATCAGCTTCGGCGCGAGGATTTCCTCGACGGCGATCTGCGCGATGCGTCCGCCGGCGCTGCCGACGTAGCAAAATCCGATACCCTGCAAACCCTCGGTCGATCGGACCTTGACCAGGCAGTAGTCGCGCGCGCTGACCGTACGGGTCGCGAAAGACGTGACTCCGGTCGAGTGGAACGCGTGCGACGCAGACGGATACCGACTCGATCTTGCTCATCGACGTTGTCCCCCGGACTCGCGTGCCTTGAGAAGGTGGCGCGGCGGTCAGCCAAAACATACGTCATTACGAGACCGTTGTCCTTCGGACGAAATCGAATCCATCGCGATGCATGACGGACCGCGCCGAGGTGATCGGATGCCGCGGATTCTTATCCGCCGGAGCGTCCGTAGGTCGACGAGCCGAATTTGCCGCCGGCTGTCTGCACGCTCTGGGTGAATTTGTAGGGGTCGGTAAACATCGTCGAACAGCCGACGCAGCCATAGAAGGCGGTGCGATACGCGCTCCGGTGCTCGCGCTGGATCAGGATGCGATAGAAGCGCCGATGGCCGCACACCGCACATTCGAAGCCCGGGTAGTCGCTGCACTTTTCCTGACCGATCGTCATGGCGCCAGTCTGGCGAACGATCGTTCGATAAGGCAAAGCGCTTTTGAGGGCGGCAATGCTGGCGCGCTAGACTTTGCCCGTGTCCGTGCAAGCCGCCTCGCTGATCGCCGACGTTTTCGCCATTCGCCGCTGCGCCACGGCTCGCTTCCGGCTCTTTTATGTTGGTTCCATCGCGGCCGCGCTGGGCTACACGATGCAGGCCACGGTGGCGGCATGGCTGATGGCGACGCTGACACCGTCGGCGCTGATGGTCGCGCTGGTGCAGACGGCCAGCACCGCCCCTTCGCTGCTGTTCGGACTTCTGGCGGGAGCGCTGGCCGACATTGTCGATCGGCGGCGTGTGGTTCTGATGACCCAGGCCCTGCTTTTCGCGGCGACCGTCAGCCTGGGCATTGCGACGCTGATCGGCTGGATCGGCCCCTTGACGCTGCTGGCGCTGACCTTTCTTATCGGCGCGGGATTTACTTTCTACATGCCCGCGCAGCGAGGCAAGCGTCAACGATCTCGTGTCGCGCGAGGATCTGCCGCGCGCCGTTGCGCTCAGCGCGGTGGCATTCAACCTGGCCCGCGCCGTGGGTCCCGCGCTGGCGGGGGCGATTGCGGCATGGATAGGCACCGGCAGCGCCTCGATTGCGAGTGCATGCTTTTCGTGGTCACGATCGTCGCGGTGAGGGGGTGGAAAAAACAACGGCTGCTCTGCCGGGCGTTCCCGAGCGGCTGCTCGCGGGCGTGTGGAGCGGCTTGCGCTATGCCCGGCACTCACCGCTGATGCGTGCGCTCATTGTGCGCAACCTGAGCTTCAGCGTGTGCGCGAGCGCGCTGTGGGCGCTGCTGCCGGTGATCGCACGCGACCAGCTTTCGCTCGGCGCTGGCGGCTTCGGTCTGCTTTCGGCGGGATTCGGCATCGGCGCCGTTATCGGCGCGATGACGATTCCCCGGCAAATTCAGCGCCTATCGCTCAATACCGTCGTCAGCTTTTCCATTCTTCTATGGGTGGCTGCCACGGTGCTGATCGCGTCCACCGGCGCGACCGCGGTCGCGCTCGTGAGGCATGTTCGGCGCCGGCGCGGCGTGGGTCGGCGTACTCGCCAGCCTGTCGGCGGGCACGCAAAGCGCCGCGCCTGCCTGGGTGCGAGCGCGCGCGGTCGCGCATGAACCTGGTTGCCGTGCAGGTTAGCCTCGCGCTGGGCAGCGCGGTATGGGGATTGTTGGCGTCGCTTTCCGGCATCAGTGTCGCGCTCTTCGCATCGGCCGGCACGATGCTTTTTCTGCTCATTCTTGCTCGCAGGGTGCGCGTGCGTTTGGGCAACGACGCGGACGTGATGCCCGGCGCGCAATTGCCGGACCTCGGCCTTGCGGTGCCGCCGCGGCCCGACGACGGCCCGGTATTGATACAGGTGGAATACCGGATCGCGCCGGAGAACGTGACCGAGTTCCTGCGTGCGATTCACGCCATCGAGCGGACGCGCCGGCGTAACGGTGCGGACGACTGGCGCGTGTTCCGGGATATCGCCGAGCAGGATTGTTTCGTCGAGCGTTACATCATTTCATCGTGGGCGGAATATGTTCGACAACGCAGCCGCATGACGGTGAGCGATCGTCAGTTGCAGGAACGCGTTTCGAAGCTGCAGCAGCCCGAGGTCGAGATTCGCGTCTCGCGGCTGATCGGCATCGATCCCCGCCAGGTCGCGGAAACGGTGAGCAAGAGCAGCGACGCGGACTAAAGACAAATATCGTCACCCCGGCGCGACAGGTCCGCCTCGGGCGGTTTCCGGTGCAGCGCCGCAATAAGTCGCAAAAAGGGTCGCAATGAGGTCAGAGTGGCCCATTTCTCGTCGAGTCGACAAATTTGATCCGGCCGCGTAAATGCCGCGTGCGCTCTCACCGATGGGGCTGACCGGCGTCGGGTCGCGCGCAAGCGATTCCATACATCGCGCTGCCGCCCTTTGCCGAGGTCGTCGAATAGCCGCGTGCGCTGCTCCTCGTTGAGCGTGCGCACGTGGTTCCTTATTTCCGTATCTTGCATGATTCGGGCGAAGTCATTGGATGGCACCACTGGGGGTTGAGCAGCGCGCTCCGTGTTGCTGCGGTCTTCGCTCCTATCGGCTGCGATAATCTCCTTTGCGTTTCGGATCACATCGCGAATGCTTACGCCGCGCCTCGGACACTTCGGGCCGTTCGAATATCATCGAGCCGGCCGATGCGGCGGTCGCGGGTTGTCGCCGAGATGCTTCCTGCCATCAGAAGTGTGCTCGGGGCCGGACGGTCATTGCCCATGCGCTCATTCCCACCTACCGATTAAAAGCAAGAGTGATGGGACCTTGGCTTCGGAGGCTCCTTCTGCCTTTCGAAGCGAGACCGCAAGTGGATGTCATCAGGCCGCAGACTCGCATCACGGAAACTACTTTTTCGTGAAGGGACAGCAACTGTTTTGTCGCCCAGACGGCAATTACATGCTTTTCAAGATTCCCAATGTCGAACAATTTTACGATTACGGAAATACATACCGGGCCAATCTGAGCCAAGGTACTGTTTTTGTTAAAAAAGTAAGCGCACGATAATTGCTTTATGAGTTGCGGCATATGGCGCGCCTTTTAGGGAGGGTAACAATGAATCGATTGGCGAAGATGGGTTCCGTGGTGGCCGCGATAGGATTCGCCGTAGGGATCGGCGGGGCGGCGCATGCGGTAAACATCGTGGTAAACGGGAGCTTCGAGACCGGCAACACCACCGGGTGGACGCAGGCCGGTGACACCACGTTTAATGGCGTGGAGTGCCCGGGCGTGGGGTTTGCGGGTCCGGGAGACGGAGCTTGCGACTATTTCGCGGGGCCCGTCGGATCGAATTCAACGCTTTCCCAGGTCCTGAATACCCTGCCTGGTAGGTTCTACTCTATCGATTTTGATTTCCAGCCCGACGGTGGTACGCCCAGCTTCTTTTCCGCCGTTTGGGATGCTCAGCCGGCTCTCTTCAGCGTGACGAATCCGGCGGCCAGTCCCTACCAGGTGCTGCACTTCGGTGCGCTGGCTACCACCGCGACCACGTCGCTGACTTTCAGTTTCCGCGACGACCCCGGGTTCTTGAAACTTGACTCCGTTTCGGTCGCGGTTCCCGAGCCGGGCAGCTTGGCGTTGCTAGGCATCGGCATCGCCGGACTCTGGTGGAAGCGGCGCAAAGCGCAATAAGCAGCGACATCGCTCGCGTTCTAAAACGGCGGCCTAGGCCGCCGTTTTGTTTTTACCACCGTCTTTTTCCTCAATCATTCTTGCGGCCGAGAGTCGCGGGGTACGGGCGTCGACGCGCTTGACACTAGCGGCTCCGGTCTGAGAGAGCGCGCACCCCTTTGCGACCAGAATGCGCCTGCCTGACGCGACATCAGTCAGGCAACGCGCAAGCGCGCTTACACCCGGATGGCGTTCGGCCATCAGCAGCGTGTCGCGCCTCCGGCGAGAAATGCGGCAAGGGTGGCCAACAGGCTGCCGACGAGGTAGGGTGCCGGGCACCGGCGTGGCTGCCACGGTGCTGATCGCGTCCACCGGCGCGACCGCGGTCGCGCTCGTGGGCATGTTCGGCGCCGGCGCGGCGTGGGTCGGCGTACTCGCCAGCCTGTCGGCGGGCACGCAAAGCGCCGCGCCTGCCTGGGTGCGAGCGCGCGCGGTCGCCATGAACCTGGTTGCCGTGCAGGTTAGCCTCGCGCTGGGCAGCGCGGTATGGGGATTGTTGGCGTCGCTTTCCGGCATCAGTGTCGCGCTCTTCGCATCGGCCGGCACGATGCTTTTTCTGCTCATTCTTGCTCGCAGGGTGCGCGTGCGTTTGGGCAACGACGCGGACGTGATGCCCGGCGCGCAATTGCCGGACCTCGGCCTTGCGGTGCCGCCGCGGCCCGACGACGGCCCGGTATTGATACAGGTGGAGTACCGGATCGCGCCGGAGAACGTGACCGAGTTCCTGCGTGCGATTCACGCCATCGAGCGGACGCGCCGGCGTAACGGTGCGGACGACTGGCGCGTGTTCCGGGATATCGCCGAGCAGGATTGTTTCGTCGAGCGTTACATCATTTCATCGTGGGCGGAATATGTTCGACAACGCAGCCGTATGACGGTGAGCGACCGTCAGTTGCAGGAACGACGTTTCGAAGCTGCAGCAGCCCGAGGTCGAGATTCGCGTCTCGCGGCTGATCGGCATCGATCCTCGCCAGGTCGCGGAAACGGTGAGCAAGAGCAGCGACGCGGACTAAAGACGAATATCGTCACCCCAGTGCGACAGGTATGCCTCGGGGGTATCCGGGTGTAGGGCACAATAAGTCGCAATAAGATCGGAGTGAGCCATTTCTAGTCGAAACGACAGTTTGATCCGGCCCGACGCCGTCGGGAGGCGCGGAATTTGCTGTATAGCCATGGACGATCACGTTACCTCCTTTCAGCTGCTTATTCGACCATGGCATGACATGCCGCGCTCTTTCCCAAGATGAATCTTTTTCGCCTCAAGCGGCGCGATGCAGTGTTGCTTGGCACGGCGCTATTTGTGGCGGTCGCCGTGCTCGACTGGGCGACGTCGAATGCGCTGTCAGTCGCCGTGTTTTATCTGTTGCCGATCCTTCTGGTCGCCTGGAATTGCGGCCGCGGCTGGGGACTCCTCTTCGCGGTTGGGTCGGTCGCCACCGCAGTCGCGCAGGCCATGCCGCAGAGCTCCTACATCAAGCCGATTCACCTGTACATCTCCCATGGCAACGTGCTTCTCGCGTACGTGATCGCGGTCCTGCTCACCGGAATGTTGCGCAAGCTCTACAACCAGGAGCGGTTCACCGCGCGCATCGACGCCCTTGACCGGAGCACGAAATCGCAAGGGTTTTCAAGAAGCGCTGACCAATGAGATCGCGCGGCACGAACGCAACGGGATAACGTTCTGCCTGGCGTACATCGACTGCGACAATTTCAAGCAGATCAATGACAACTACGGGCATGCCGAGGGCGACCGGGTGCTGAAAAAGATCGCCGAGGTCGCCCTCGAGACGCTGCGACGGAGCGACACGGTCGGCCGCATCGGCGGCGACGAGTTCGCGGTGATCCTTCCCGAGACCGGTCGAACGGGAAGCGTTGTTCGTGGTCGACAAGCTGCAGCACAAACTGGGCGCAGTGACTCGCCTGCGGCAATGGCGGATAAGCTTCAGCATCGGCGTTGCGGTTTTCGACAAGACTCCGGGGACGCGACCGCTGCGATGGAATTTGCCGATCGGCTGATGTACACCGCGAAAAAGTCCTCCAAGGGGTTTACCGTCTGGAACTCTTTCGGCGATCCGGGGAGGAAGCCGACCATCTGGGAAGTGGGGACGATCGGTGCGTCCGACGCTGCCCCGATCAGCGAGCGCTTGTCCAAGATATGACGCCGGGTACTTCTCGCCGCCGGCGGCGCGTTGGGTATTCGGTTCAGTTCCAAACCACTCTGAGCAGAGCGTAATCCTTCGGATGGACAGGCGGATGGGACCACGCCTGCTGAACCGAGCGTAAGTGCCCAAATTCGGGAAAAGCTGCCGTCAGGCGCCACTCCAGGTCGCCCGGGGCGGCCCCGAGTCTCAGTGGCAGCCGCCGCGAGCAAGAGCCACCGCGGACGATGCACCGCGACCCATGCGGGTCGATCTCTCGTCCCGCCCCGTACCCACGCTGCGCCGTTACAATGATCGCGTTGCCCGGGTGGTGAAACTGGTAGACACAGCGGACTTAAAATCCGCCGACGCCGAAACGCGTCGTGCCGGTTCGAGTCCGGCCCCGGGCACTCCATAGAGCGACGCCGCCCAAGCGCGGCATGGGGTTTGCTAAGACTCCAAGGTCACGTGGGCGAAAGAGCTGCCACGAATACCTCGGTATCGGGCATGCGGTTCGCTGGCCGTCGCCATTCGGCTGGAAATTCAAGGAATTAGCCGTGAGGCGTGGTTCGGGGCGGGCCCCGTCGTCGAGACCCGCCGTGTCGACGTTTCCGCCGGACCTTCGACGCTTACAGTCGCTTTGTGTATCGCCGATCCGATGGCCGAAAAAAGCTACGCAACGTAGTGCCCTTCCCCGGTGTCTCGACGGAGGCGCTGTTGCGCCCCGGACCGGCCGACGCGGTCATGTCGGCGCTGGACCGCGCCGAGATGGCGCTTCGTTCAAGCGAGATGCAGCTGCACCTGGTCACCGAGAACGTCCCGGCGATGATCGTCTACTTCGATCGCAACTTCGTGTGCGGATTTTCCAATTCGCAATACGCCAAGTTTTTGGTTTCAGCAAAGCGGGCATACTCGGCAAGCACATGTCCGAGGTGATCGGCAAGGATAATTTCGACGCCATCCTGCCCCATTTGCACCGCGTCATGGACGGCCAGGCGGTGTCCTACGAGGCGGAGCGTGAGTCCAGCGAAGGCGTCAAGCGGCAGATGCAGATTGCGTTCGCGCCCGACATCGACGCGCCTGGGCTTTGTCAAAGGCAGCTACGCACTGGTCATCGACATCACCGCGTCCAAGATTTCCGAGAACGCCGTTCGGACACACGCCTTGCAGCAAAGAGGCCATTGCGGTGTACGGACAATACGCGCTCGAGAGTCGCGACATCGACGGGCTGGTCTCGAACGCGGCGGCGATGGTGACCTCGGGGCTCGACATCGACCATTCCAGCGTTTTTCGCTTCGTTCACGGACGGCAGGATCTGATGCTGGTTGCCGGCGTGGGATGGAACGCGGACTCGGTGGGCAGCGTGACGATCAACGCCGACCCAGGGTCTTCGATCCGCGCCGCGCTGAACTCAGGGCAACCCGGTGGTGGTGCCGGACATACACGGCGCCGGACACTCCATTCTTTCGTCGTTCGTGCAAAGCCATTGCCTGCTGAGCGGTGTCGAGGTCGCGATCCCGACATCCGATGGACCGTTTGGAATCCTGGGTGCCTACAGGCGCGATGCGCGCGGCTTTAGCAGGGAAGACTCCAGCTTCCTGAAGGCGATCGCCACAGCATTGGGCACCGCCATCGGAAGACATCGGGTCGAAGAGCGACTGTCTCATGTTGCACAGTTCGACTCCATCACCGGCCTGCCCAATCGCACGCTTTTCCACGACCGCCTTTTGCAGGCTATGGCGCGCGCGCGCCGGAAAAATCCGCGCTCGCGCTCATCTTCCTCGATCTCGACGGATTCAAGGAAATCAACGACACACTCGGTCACAAGGCTGGCGATCGTCTGCTGCGAGCCGTCGGCGCGCGCCTTAAGCATTCGCTGCGCGAGGGCGACACGGTCGCTCGCCTGGGCGGCGACGAGTTCATGGTGATTCTCGAGGACCTCCACGATCGCGACGAAGCATGCGCGGTCGCGCACAAGGTGCTGGCGCGCTGGCGAAGCCGCTCACGCTCGAAAAACAGGAGTTTGCGGTAACCGCGAGCGCGGGCCTCACCGTTTACCGGACGACAGCCGCAATGTCGAGACCTTGCTCAAGAATGCGGACACGGCGATGTACTACGCCAAGGACAAGGGAAAAACAATCTGCAGTCCTACACGCCGCTGATGACCACGCTCAAACGCGAGCAGGTTACGCTGGAGAATCAACTGCGACGCGCGCTCGAGAGCAACGAGCTGTTTCTCGAGTACCAGCCCCAGGTCGATCTGCAGAGCGGACCGCATCGTCGGCGTCGAGGCGCTCGCCCGGTGGCAGCATCCTGAGCTTGGCGTGGTTCCACCCGGCCGATTCATCCCGCTTGCCGAAAAATCGGGCCTGATCGTGCCCATCGGCCGATGGGCGCTGGCGACCGCGTGCGCGCAGGGCGTCGCGTGGCAGGCAAGCTCGGCGCCGCTGCGCATCGGCGTCAAACGTCTCCGCGCGACAATTCCGGGGCGACTTGTTTCAGACGGTCGCGGCGGCGCTGGCTTCGAGCGGTCTCGACGCGCAGTGGCTGGAGCTCGAACTGACCGAGAGCCTGCTGATGGAAGATCCCGAGACCGCGCGTGGGACCTTGCTCAAGCTGAAGGGCCTCGGCGTCAAGCTCGCGATCGATGACTTTGGGTCGGGCTACTCCAGTCTGAGCTATCTTCGCCATTTTCCGATCGATCGGCTGAAGATCGATCAAACCTTCATCCGCGACCTGACGACTAGCCCCGATGACGCCGCGATCGCCAGAGCCATTATCGCGCTCGGCCACAACATGAACCTGCGCGTGGTCGCGGAAGGCGTGGAGACGGTGGAGCAACTCGCATTCCTCCGCGACAACGGCTGTGACATCATGCAGGGTTTTCTGTACAGCGAGCCGGTATCCGCCGACGACTGTCTCGCGCTCATGGTGCGGCAGGCCACCAGCTCCGCAACGTCCTCGTTAGCGTCAGCTGACATGTTTGGAGACGGCCCCTAAGCTGCCGTCGCAACGCGCGTCGGCCCCAATCTTACGGGACACCTCCGCAATTCCGACGCGGAAATAAGCATAAGACCGATACAAAGCCATAGGGCGATCGGCGAGAGTTGACGCTGCTTCCTCGATGGCGCGAACCATGTTCGTCTGTCCGCATGACATGCACTGGTGCGACTTGGCAGCTTGCCGATCCGACGGTTGCCAGCTCTCCGGGAACGGCCGCTCCTCCCCTGCTACGGATGCGGAGCGCTTGTCGTGCGCGCCACCAGGTTCGGCTTTTGTGTCGAATGCATCACCGTCGAAATCGAACAAAGAGAAAGGGCATAACCATGGCGCGCGCCCTGTGGAAAGGTGCCATCACCTTCGGCCTGGTGCAACATCCCGGTCGAGCTCTATCCCGCGGAAGAGCGCAAGGAGTTCAAGTTCTCGATGCTCGACAAGCGCGACTTCTCGCCGGTCGGCTACAAGCGCTACAGCAAGAAGACGCGGCAAGGAAGTCGACTGGAACAACGTCGTCAAAGGGCTACGAGTACGAGAAGGACCAGTACGTCGTGCTGTCCGACGAGGACTTCCGGCGCGCGAACGTCAAGGCGACGCAGACGATCGACATCGAGGCGTTCGTCCCGGCGGACGAGATCCCGCCCGAGTACTTCGATACGCCCTACTACCTCGCGCCGACGGCGCGCGGCCAGAAGGTCTACGCGCTGCTGCGCGAGACGCTGCGCTCGACCGCGCCGCGTCGCCGTCGCGCCAGGTCGTGATACGCACGACGCAGCACCTCGCCGCCGTCGTGCCCGTACGGCAAGACGCTGATGCTCAACACGCTGCGCTACGACGACGAGCTGCGCCCGACCAAGGGTCTCGACCTGCCGGCCGAGGGAATCAAGGCAGCCGGCGTGACGCGCGAAGGAGGTCGAGCTCGCCAAGCGCCTGGTCGACGACATGACCGAGCACTGGAACGCCGGCGAGTTCAAGGACACCTACCACCAGGACCTGATGCGCGCGCATCAAGGAGAAGATCAAGAAGGGACGAAACCAAGGAGATCACCGAGCCCGAGTCCGAGGAAAGCGAGCAGCCGCGGTCGGCGCAGGTCATCGACCTTGCCGAGCTGCTGAAGCAAAGCCTCGACAAGGGAGGCGCACGGCGCAAGGCAGTCGACGCGCGGCGTTCGCCACGCGGCAGCGAGCGGCAAGCCGGCGTTGCGCGTCGTCGCAGCACGCCGCGGCTCGGCCAAGACGCTGGCCAAGCGCAAGCGCGCTTGAGCGCAGCGATTCGACCGCGGCGGACTTCGATACCGCGAGCGACCGCATGGCCCTGGAGAAGTACCGCGCCAAGCGCGACTTCAGCGATCACCCGGAGCCGCGCGGCCGCGTGATCGCGCGCGCCACGCACGGGCGCTGTCGTTCGTCATCCAGAAGCACGCCGCCAGCCATCTGCACTACGATTTCCGGCTCGAGCTCGAACGGCGTGCTGCTGAGCTGGGCGGTGCCCAAAGGCCCGAGCCTCGACCCCGCCGACAAGCGCCTCGCGATGCACGTCGAGGACCATCCGATCGAGTACGGCGACTTCGAAGGCAGTGATTCCCGACAAGCAATACGGCGCCGGCACGGTGATGCTGTGGGACCGCGGAACATGGATCCCAAAGGCGACCCGGTCGCGGGCTACGCGCAAGGGCCATCTCAAGTTCGAGCTCGACGGCGAGAAGCTCAACGGCGGCTGGACGCTGGTGCAGCACGCACGGCAGCAAGTACGGCGGCAAGACCGGCGACAAGGCGTGGCTGCTGATCAAGGAGAACGACGACTACGCGCAGCGCGGCGCCGACGCGCGCATCGTCGACGATGCGCCGAACAGCGTCGCGATCGGGCGCAGCCTCGAGCGACATTGCCGAACGAGCGCGAGCACGTCTGGCATTCCAACAAGTCGGTGGCGGCCAACGTGCGCGCCGGCGCGGTGGCCAAGGCCAAGTCTGCGGCGGTCAAGCCTCGGAAGAGCGCGAAGGCCCGTCGGCGATTGTCGGCGCCGGTAGTCGCCAAGCTGCCAGCCTCGCTCGCCGATGCTCGCGACGCTGGTCGACGCCGTACCGACGGGCGCCGAGTGGCTGCACGAGATCAAGTTCGACGGCTACCGGATGCTGTGCCGAATCGATCAGGGCAAGGTCGAGATATTCTCGCGCAACGGCAAGGAGTGGACCGCTGCACTCGTGCGCGTCGCCGGACGCTGTCGGTGAGCTGGGCCTCAAGTCGGCGTGGCTCGACGGCGAAGTCACCGTGGTCGACAACGATGGCAGGACGAGCTTCCAGGCGCTGCAAAACGCGCTGTCCGATCCTGCGGGCGAGCGGCTCGTCTATTTCGTGTTCGATGTGCTCTACCTCGACGGCTACGACCTGCAGGGAGTGAGCTTGAGCGAGCGCAAGCGCCTGTTGCGTAGCCTCATACCGAAAACGGCGAGCAAGGTCCGTTTCAGCGTCGACGTGCCCGGCTCCGGCGCGGAGTTTTTCAAGCAGGCTTGCGCCTTGGGATTGGAAGGAGCGGTGTCCAAGCGCGCCGGTCTCGACCTACCGCGGGTGGAGTGCGCACGCGCGATTGGGTCAAGGTCAAGTGTGCGCAACGCCAGGAAATGGTCATCGGCGGCTACACCGATCCACAAGGAAGCCGCAGCGGCTTCGGCGCCTTGCTGCTGGGCGTGTACGAGCCGGACGGAAAACTGCGCTACTCGGGCAAGGTGGGAACCGGGTTCAACGATCAAATCCTCGCGTCGCTGCGGCGCAAGCTCGACGGCCTGGCGCAAAGCACGAGCTCCTTCGTGAACCCGCCGCGAGGCTTCGAGGCCAAAGGCGTGCATTGGGTCAAGCCGAAGCTGGTGGCCGAAATCGCATTCACCGAGTGGACTCAGGACGGTACGCTGCGCCATCCCTCCTTCCAGGGCCTGCGGGAGGACAAGAGCGCGGCCGATGTCGTTCGAGAGCGCCCGGTCCACGAGGTCGATACTGAAACCTGTCAAACCTGCGGCCAGGCCTGCAAAGTCTGCGGCCAGGCCCGAACCGCCCGTGCAGCGCAAGGCGGCCGCGAGCTCCACGAAAACGAAGCCTCGACTGAGACTTCCGACACCGTCGCCGGGGTGAAGCTATCGCACCCGGAGAAGCTGCTTTATCCCGAATCCGAATTTGCAAAGCAGGACCTCGCGCGCTATTACGAAAATATCGGCGACTGGATACTGCCGCACCTGCGTGAGCGGCCTTTGAGCCTGGTGCGCTGCCCCGATGGCTGGAACCGCGAGTGCTTCTACCAGAAACACGCGTCGAAGAGCGTCAACCCCGCGGTGACGCGCGTCGAGGTGCCCGAGGGCGGCGGTAACGCAACGTACATGGCCGCCAACTCGCTGCCGGCGCTGATCGCGCTGGTTCAATGGGGCGTGCTCGAGCTCCATCCCTGGGGATCGCGCAAACCCCGCCTCGATCGGCCCGATCGTCTGATATTCGATTTCGATCCCGACGACGCCGTCAAATGGGACGAGCTGGTGGCGGCGGTTGGCGTATTACGCACGCTGCTGGGCGACCTGGGACTCACCGGGTTTCTCAAGACCACCGGCGGCAAGGGACTGCACGTGGTGGTGCCGATCCGCGCCACGCTCGATTGGGAGGAGGCCAAAGGATTCACCAAGGCCATCGCGGAGTTGATGGCGCGGACGTTTCCCGACCGCTTTCTCGCGGTGATGTCGAAGTCCCAGCGCAAGGGAAGAATTTTTATCGATTATTTGCGCAATGCGGCGGGCGCGACCGCGATCGCGCCCTATTCGCTGCGCGCGCAGGGCCAACGCGCCGGTGGCCACACCCATCGGCTGGGACGAGCTGACCGAGGACGTGCGCTTCGATCACTTCAATCTGCGCACGGTCCCGCCACGATTGTCGGCGCAGAAGTCCGACCCGTGGGCCGACTTCCTGGAAGTGCGCCAGTCGATCGACAAGGCAATGTTCAAACGCGGTGGGCTACAAGGGCTAGCGGCGCGAGCCTCCCTGGCGAGGGGCCCCGCGCGAAGCGTGGGGATCGACGGGGAATTGCGAGTCGACGCTGGCGGCCGACACGCGACGCAACTCATTCACGAGCGGGTTGAGGAGACCGCGGCGCGAGCCTCCCGGCGAGGGGCCCCGCGCGAAGCGTGGGGATCGACGGGGAATTGCGAGTCGACGCTGGCGGCCGACACGCGACGCAACTCATTCACGAGCGGGTTGAGGAAGGCCGCTGGCGCGGCAGCCACCGGCAGTCGGCCCGCGCGAAGCGTTGGGTTCGCCACCGGCAGTGGCCCGCGCGAAGCGTTGGGTTCTGAAATTCCAGCATCCCCGCCGACTTGAGCGCAAACTGTGCTCGGGTCGTGTCGAGCCGACGCGGCCGCCCTTTCAATGAGCCAGACACGCGAGTGTCGCGGAGCGGTCGATGAAAATACTGGTAGCTTGCCTGCTCGCATGTCTGACCGGATGCATTCCGATCGGCATACGCGGCACGTCGATCACCGCGACCGAGTCGCCCTCGTGCCTCGCTCGGTCGGAGATCGAAACGCCCTCGCGTCCCGTCGCAACCGGGACCGGAACGGCGGCCATCATCCGAGGCAAGCCTCGCCGCGCTGCGCCTGACCCGCACTACCCGGCGATTACGGCCCGCTTAGCGTCTGCCGCCGGGCATGGCTTGCTGGGCCATGCGGGCGAAATCGCCCATGACCTTCTGCATCGAGGAAAACGCCGGTCCTCCGGACGCCATGACGCCCTGCATGGCGTTGACCAGATTCTGCGCCTGCTTCATGTCGGGCATCATCGCCATCGCCGCTTTGGCCTCCTTCGCCCCCGGCACGCCGGCCATCTGATCTTCCATCAGCGCGAACAGGCGCTTTTGCATCTCCACGATCATCGAGAACATCTCGCTCCAATATTGCATCGCTTTCTCGACCGCTTCCTGGCTCACGCTCTGACCGACGGCGACCAGCGATTGCGGGTCGCCGGCCTCCGCCGCATGCCGGATGGCCTTTCGTTGCATCGAACGCGTCTGCTCTTCTCCTCGAACTGCAGCTTGCGCAGCTTCGATGTGTTCTCGATCGCGGTGTTGATGACATCCAGCGCCAATTTGGCGTTTGCCTTGTAGAGCTCGAAAGCCTTCTCGGGCGTCATCGCGCGAGCCATCTTCGCCATATCTCCAAAATCGGCGCCGCCCGGCGCGGCATATCGAGGGCCTCTTTCCCGACGCCGGCGGTGCCTTCGCGCGCGCCTTTCTGGTCGACGGACGTTTGCTGGCGGTAGGTTTGGTCGACGATTTCCTGGCCATGATCTTTCGCTCCTGAAGTGATCCGACTATCGATGTTGACGCTCTCCGACCCAGGGCTCCATGGGCCGCCAACCGCGCGCACCGACGGCGCGCGGATCTATTCCTAGCCGCGTAGATGCACGAGCGCCTCGTCGATGCGCTCGACGGCGACGATTTCCATGCCATCGATACGCTGCTTGGGTTTGTTGGCGGCGGGGATGATGGCGCGATGGAAGCCGAGCTTCGCAGCCTCGCGCAGGCGCTCCTGACCGCGCTGTACTGGCCTGATTTCTCCCGCCAGCCCAACTTCGCCAAACACTAGAGATTTACTGTCTAATGCTATGTTCTTAAAGGATGAATAGATGGCCATGGAAATGGCCAAGTCGGCCGCAGGCTCGCCGATGCGGACGCCGCCGACAGCATTGACGAATACATCCTGTCCCGCCGTATCGACTCCTCCGTGGCGATGCAGGACGGCGAGCAGCAAGGCGAGCCGCTGCGGATCCAGGCCCACCGCAACGCGCCTGGCCAGCGCGCCCTGTACCGGGTCGACCAGCGCCTGCACTCGACCAGCAAGGGTCGCGAGCCCTCGAGCGTCGCCAGCACGCAGCTGCCGGGCACCGCTTTGCCGTGTTGCGACAGAAACAGTGCCGACGGATTCGCGACTCCCTTCAATCCACGTTCGGTCATCGCGAATACGCCAAGCTCGTTGGCCGCGCCGAAGCGGTTCTTGATCGCGCGCACCAGGCGAAAGCTGGAGTGGGTATCGCCTTCGAAATAAAGAACCGTATCGACGATGTGCTCGAGCACTCGCGGCCCCGCGATCGCACCTTCCTTAGTTACGTGACCGACCAGGATGATGGTGATCGCCGTCTGCTTGGCGAGCCTCGTCAGCTGTGCCGCGCACTCTCTGACTTGTGCGACGCTGCCGGGCGCCGACTCGAGCGCTTCGGTGTAAACGGTCTGGATCGAATCGATCACGACCACGTCCGGCCGCTGCGTGCGAATCGCGCCGACGATGGCCTCGAGCTGCACCTCGGCCAGGAGCTCGACCGCGGCGTTGACCAGTCCCAGGCGTTGCGCGCGCAACGCGATCTGATCGGCGGATTCCTCGCCGGTGACGTACAAAGCCCGGCGCGAAACGCCTATCGATGCCAGCAGCTTGCAGCAGCAGCGTCGATTTGCCGATGCCGGGATCGCCTCCCAGCAGGATCACGCCGCCGGGGACCAGCCCGCCGCCCAGGACGCGGTCGAATTCCTCGATGCCGGTCGGCGCGCGCGGATTGTCTCCGGCCTCGACGCTGGAGAGCGCCCGCACCACGCTCGCGCCGCCGGCGAGCGCCTGGAAGCGCGATGCCGGGGTGGCCGCGATCGTTTCGACCAGGGTGTTCCAGACGCCGCAGTGGGGACATTGGCCCTGCCACTTGCTGGTCTGGCCGCCGCACTCGGTGCAGGCGTAAGCGGTCTTTGCTTTGGCCATCGGTCACTCACGCCTTAAGCGAGCTCGTCCGGATGGACGACCGCGGTGCCGAGCTTGCCGACCACGACGCCGGCCGCGCGATTGGCGATCCTGACCGCGCTGGATATGTCCGCGCGCGCCCCGATCAGCGTGGCGAGCGTCGCGATCACCGTGTCGCCGGCGCCCGAGACGTCATAGACCTCGCGCGCGACGGCGGGAATGTGCTGCGCGCCGGCATCGGTGTACAGCGACATGCCTTCCTCCGGCGCGGGTGATGAGGAGCGCTTCCAGGCCAAGCTCGGCACGCAGCGTCTGCGCCTTGGTCGCGAGCTCTGCCTCGCTGTTCCAGGCTCCGGCGACTTGACGGAATTCCGTGCGGTTGGGCGTCAGCACCGTCGCTCCGCGATAGCGCAGCCAGTCCTCGCCCTTGGGGTCGACCAGCACCGACGTGCCGCGCATGCGCGCTTGTTCGATCATGCGCGCGATATGCGCGAGCCCGCCCTTGCCGTAATCGGACAGAACGATCACGTCGAATTCGGGCAGCGTTCGCTCGTAATCGGCAAGCTTGGTGGCGAGAATCTCGTGCGACGGAGGC
>ERZ1370068.5662-contig-468_pt1 | contig 47226 bp, 62 predicted proteins | sample MGYA00561227_ERZ1370068 | MGnify/ENA primary metagenome ERZ1370068 (study PRJEB38410, sample SAMEA6850437) | metagenome | study: Metagenomic assessment of the ecological functions of the soil: analysis of the soil microbiota associated with the... | reverse complement strand
GAACGCGCGTCGAATCTCCTCCCGAGGCGGCGGAACCACTTCACCACCCCGAGGAGAGAGATACCCACGGCTGCGGCGCGGTCGGTCCCTTCCGGTACCAGCTCGCGCGTTGACGAGACCGCCCTCCGGGAGCCGCACGACGCCGTGAATCCACGCCGCAAGCATCGAGCTGTCCTTCGCTCTACTGGAGGACTGGCCGAACTGGCGGTCCGCCTTGGTCGAGCTCGCCCCGTGATAGCCGAGGTCGACGATTCCAACGTCGGGAGAGTTGTCAGTAAACGCCGTCCTCCCGCCGAGATTGAGGGCCTCGGCGGTGGTGGACCCGGCATCGATGCACGGGCTATCCACCGTCTGGCCAGCACCCAGCCGGCTGAGCCGGAAATCGTTGATCGCCGGATTGACAAACTCGGGATACGCTGACATCAGGTTCCGCTCCGATCACCGAGGCCAAGAGCTGGTAGTCATCCTGGTCACTACTGCCGTTAGCGAAGACGTCGTTGTAGTCGAGAGTGAAGCTCCCCCACCCTGCTCCTTGATGCCGACGGGGTTCGCCATGATGATGTTATTGACCGCAGTGCCGAAGACCGAAGAGGCCTGATCATCGCTGAGCCGGAGGCCGCCGCTGAGATTGCCGTAGATCGTATTGTTGGTGATTTTGTGCTTGGCGTTGCTGAAGCCGGCGACGCCCAAGATGGTGATGCCGTAGTCGCCGCACCCGCTGCACCCGTTCGAGTACACGAGGTTGTTGAAGATGGCGGCGTGCTTGCCCGAGTACGAAATCCCGTGACTGCCATTCTTCTTGATCACGCTGTGCTGCACGCGGCCCTTGATGGATTTGGAGAACTTGACGCCGGTGACGGCGTTGTGGTGGACACGGCAGTTGTCGATAGTAATACCGGTGACGGAGCCTCCCCGACGTCGTGGGGACCTATCTGTATCCCGTTCGCGGTGGCGCCCGTGACGATGAGCCCACTCAGCGTGTGATAGTTGTGGCCGATGAGGAACCCGTTGCCCAGGGAGGGTCGACGGTCACGGTGCCCGGGGTTTGCGCCATGATCGTGATCGGAGCCCCTGGAGCGCGCATCCCTTTGCGACTCGATCGCCGCTTCGCCGCAGAGACCGGGCAGGACGGACACGGTATCCCCACCATCGGCTATTTGGAGCGCCTTCTTGATGGTCCTCCACGGGGTGGCCGCGTTCTTGGCTTGGGTTATGGTGTTAGCGTCGTCTCCGTTGCCGCAATCCACGTAATAGGTCTGCGCCGGGGTCGGAAGTACTAGTCCCAGGATCTTGATGTTGTCGTCGTCACCAGTGCCATTGAGGGTAGGCCGTGTTGTCGTAGACCTGGTGATTGACGCCGTCACTTGACGTAGATGCCGAACTGGGCGTTGTGATGAACGACGTTGTCATGGATCGACTGGAATTGCCAGAGTAGCTGATCCCGTTGCCCGTCCCGTTGACGCCGTTGTTTGTTTACGGTGTTGAACGCAATCTCGACCTTGACCCCGTTGGTGACGCCGATGCCGTTATTGGTATTGCCGTTGATCAGGTTGTTCTGGATGACGAGGCCGACCACCGGCCCATCCCCGCCACCTCATGGGGGCCGAGCTTGATGCCCTGAAAGGCTCCGAGTGACCGTGAAGCCATCGATCGTGTGGTAGTTGTGGCTGATGAAGAAGCCATTGGCGCCGGCGGGTGCCTGGATGACCGCCCCGCCCGGGACCATCGACTTCAAGACGATGCGGGCAGCCATGGTGCCCGTCGCGCTTGGATTCGACGCTCTCGGGGCATGTGCCGGGACTGACCAGGATGGTGCCGCCAGCCTGGGCGTGGAATACGCCCTTGGTGATGGTCTTCCACGGGAACGCCGGGTCGCTTGGCCTGAGTTGGCGTGCGCGTGTCATCTCCGTTGACGCCGCAATCCACGTAGTAGGTCTGCGGCCGGGGGCGCAATGGTCGACCCCAGGATCTTGATGTTGTCGTCCTCACCGGTGCCGTTCAGGGACGGCCGTGTTGTCGTAGACCTGGTGATCGACGCCGTCCCTGGACGTAGATGCCGGAACTGGGTGTTGCCCTGGACGACATTGTCATGGATCGAGGCTGGAGCTTCCAGAATAGCTGATCCCGTTGTGCCCGTTGTTTTTTACGACGTTGAACGCAATCTCGATGTCGAGACCGCTGGTGACGCTGATCCCGGTATTGCTATTGTTGTTGATCCGGTTGTTCTGGATGAGGAGGCCAACGACCTGGCCTCCCGCCGTCGTGGAGGCCGAGCCTGAGGCCCTGAACGGCCTCCATGCGACCTTGAAGCCATCGATCGTGTGGAAGCTGTGGCTGATGAAGAAGCCGTTGGTGCCGGCGGGCGGCCGGATGATCGCCTCGCCGGGACCGTCGACTTCAAGACGATCGGATGTACTCGCACTGAAATCCATCGCGCTTGGACTCTCGACGCTTTCGAGGTATGTGCCGGGATTGACCATGATCGTGTCGCCACCACCGGCGTGGAATACGCCCTTGCGTGATGGTCTTCCAGGGGGTGGCGGAGCTCGAGCCACGATCGTTGACCGCAAGTCGTCGCCGGTCGTGGCATCCACATAGTAGGTGACGCCAAAGGCGAGGGCCGCGCTCGGCGTGGCGAGGAGGCCCAGGCCCAGTCCCAAGACGGCAATCGATTCCGATCGTATTCGGCATTGTTGAGAATGCCCTCCGGTTTGGTTCGGTGACAGAAAGCATCAGATTCTGTGCCTCTGGTTGGGGACCGCATAACGGCTGATACGAGGCCGGGAAGGTCTCCGGCGATCGGAATCGACGCGTTCGCGCGCCGGCCGGCTCGAAAAACACTGCCTCATCTCAGAAAGCAATTCGCCTTCTCTACCCAAAGTCCCGATCTTGGCGCTCGTAAGAAATTTTTATCGCGCACGGGGCGGGGGTACGCGTGTTCCCATTCCCATTCACGTGTGAACGGGGAGGGAGGCCCAGTGCAGACCACACATGTCGCCAGGAACGGGACTTCGGTAGCCTCGATCGACCTGGAAGGATTCGCGCCCGGGTCTGGCGTGGGAAGATTCCGGCGGCCCGCGATCGGCGGGTTACTCGACTCCCGGATGCCGGTTCAGCATCCGGATGTGGCGGCGCTCGGCGCACTTCGCCGCTCGTGTCAGGACGACGCGCAGGTGGTCCTAGCGGTGGCCGTCCCTCGCAAGACCGGCGATCGGACATGCCCTGCCAGACGCGACGCTAGCGCGCCCAGGAAGTCGTAGGCAGGCACGGCGCCTCTCTGAGATCGGGCGGGAAACGCCGCGTCGAATTCTACGGCTGACAGCAGACTTCACCATCAGGACCAGAGCGGCGCGGTGCGATGAGATCGCGGGGTGGCCGAGTTTCCCCAGGGCATCTATACTGAGGCCGAGTCGACGCCCAGGACGACGTCGAACATTGGCGCAAGCATGTCGACGGGCCGAGTCCGCGCTCCGATCATGAGGCCACGTCGGATCGCGAGGTGGTCAGGCTCTGACCGGCCGTCGGGCACCGCGTGGAGCTTGTGTCGTTGTGGCGTGGCCGCCGTGCGGGACGTGAGCGGCGCGGTCGTCAGCCCGCGCCGTGCACGGCGCGGCGGGCCGCCGCGATCTCGGCCTGTACCGCCTCCGGCCCCGGATAGGCGCGGTCGGTCTTCCGGTACCAGCCCTGCGCGTTGACGAGATCGCCTTCCAGGAGGTGCACGACGCCGTGAATCCACGCCGCGAGCATCGAGTTGTCCTTCTGGACGATCTCGTGGGCCTGCTGCCATTCGCCGTTGGCGCAGTAGATCCACGGCGCGCGCCAGCGCATCCTTCGACGACGCATCTTTCGGCGTATCCATGCTCACCTCCACGAGCGCTCGATGCTGCTCGAGTGCCGCCGATGATAGCAGCTTCGCGGCAGGTCGAACGATACTCCATGACCCCAACCAGACCCAGCGGAGGCCATAGTGAAAACCGACCGACACGCACTGGCCCGCCGCGTCCAACGGGCCGTCACATCCAGAGCGTCCTTGGCGTCGGCGGCGACCCTGGTCGCGGCCGCCGCCACGGTATCACTGCCCGTCGTGTTGCCGGCGACCGTCGTGTCGGCGGCGGAGATCAGGTCTATAGCGCAGGCGCAGTGGAACCCGGCCTGCTCGAGCTCTTGCCAGCGTGGACTCGGGAGACGGGTCACGTTGCGCGGCTGACGGTGGCGGTGCCCGCCGTGTTGCGCCAGCGAGTCGAGGCGGGCGAGACGCCGGACGTGCGTGATCGCACCACCGCCGGTGATGGACGCGCTGGTTCAGGCCGGGAAGGTCAATTCCGAGGGACGAGTACCCGTGGGGCGCGTCGGCGTCGCGATGGCGGTGCGCCGCGGTGCGCCCGTACCGGACATCTCGACGACCGAGCGATTCAAGCAGGCCGTCCTGGACGCCGACTCGCTCGTCTACAATCGCGCGTCCACGGGCACGTACTTCGAGCGCGTGCTGGATCGCCTCGGCATCGCCGACGCGGTCAAGGCCAAGACGGTGCGGCACCCGGACGGCTCCACGGTCATGGAGCATCTCCTGCGCGGGACCGGCCGCGAGGTCGGCATCGGCCCCGTCCCGGAGATCCGGGCGTACGAGTCGAAGGGCGTTCAGCTCGTCGGGCCGCTTCCCGCAGACATCCAGAATTACACCGTGTATGTGGCGGGCATTCTCGCGGGCGCGCGGTCGCCCGACGTGAGCGCCGCGTTCATCCGATTCATCACGCGCCCGGCCGCCAAGGCGACCTTCACGGCCACGGGGGTGGAGTAGGCTCCCCCCGCCGACGGCCGCGCGTCAGGAGGCGAGGAAGTCCGCGAAGTACTCCTCGGCCGTGATCTGCCGCTTCGTGAGACCGAGGCGGAAGGCCTCGCCCGCGAACATGTCGATCTGCGCGCGGTTCCGCTCGAAGCCGTACGGGTGGAAGTCGTCGCCCATCACGGCGGCCGTGTCCTCGAGCTCCGCCTCCAGCCACGGCGTGGCGTACGGGAACCCCTTCTGGGCCGCGGTGAAGCAGTCGTTGCCGGCGATGAACGCCTCGGTGAGGCTCTCGGCGATCCATCGGTTCGCCTCCCACGTCTCGCGCCGGATGACGATCGAGGTGCTGCGGCGGGAACGCGCCGGTCTTGTCGAAGTACGCCTGCTCGACGCCGCGGAAGTCCGGGAACAGTCGGGCGATGGGGCCGATCGACGGGATGGTAGGCCTGCGGGCGCGGCGGGCTGTAGATCGCCTCGAGCTCGCCCGCGACCAGCATGTCCGACAGCGACCGGCCTCGGCGCGGGCGCCTTCACGCCGGGGGCAGCGTCAGGTCCATCGGCGCCGACCAGGGCGTGTCGATGTCCCCGATCCACCACTCGATGGCGGCCGGGTCGAGGCCCACGAAGCGCAGGAAGTGGCGATACCAGATGGAGCCGCTGGCGGTGTAGCTGTACATGCCGATGCGCCGGCCGGCGCAGGTCTGTCGGGCCGTCGGATCGGACCGCCCCGGCGGACGTAGAGATCGCGCGCGGTGAAGTTGCGCAGCGGGAACACGGGCAGGCCGACGTGGCTGCGATCGCCCTTGTCGATGCGGTAGAGGTACTGCGCCATCGACCACTCGCCGCCCTGCACGGTCGTGATCCTGCACGGCGCGGCGCAGCATCTCGGCGCGCGCCGGCCACGACCCGCGGCTGCCCAGGATCATCGTGAGGCGCGATGCCCTCCGGCTTCACCTCGCCGGTCGCGAGCGGCATCACGCGGGCATAGTCTGCGCAGGTGAGCGAGATCTGGACGTCGGCCATCTTCACCTCCTGGACCGCGAGTGGAAGCCCCGGGGAAGTAGAACATCCCCGGCCACGAGTCGTCAAGTCGGGCACTGGGGCCACGTTGCTGAGGCAGGCGAGGCGCGAGCGGCCTGGCAGCCCGAGGCGTACGTGAGGCTGGAGCGAGCCGCAGCCGAAGGCGGGCGAGCGGATATAATGAATAAGCGGGCGAGCGTGAGGCTGGGCGACCGCAGCCGAAGGCGAACGAGCGGATATGGATAAGCGGGCGAGCGTGAGGCTGGGCGAGCCGCATGCCGAAGGCGAGGCGAGCGGATTATGGATAAGCGGGCGAGCGTTATTGAGGCTGGGCGAGCCGCGGCCGAAAGGCGAGGCGAGCGGATATGGATAAGCGGGCGAGCGTGAGGCTGGAGCGAGCACGCAGCCGAGAGCGCGAGGCAGAGCGGATATGGATAAGCGGGCGAGCGTGAGGCTGGGCGAGCCGCAGCCGAAGGCAGGCGAGCGGATATGAGAGTAAGCGGGCGAGCGTGAGGCTGGGCGAGCCGCAGCCGAAGGCGAGGCGAGCGGATATGGATAAGCGGGCGAGCGTGAGGCTGGGCGGAGCCGCAGCCGAAGGCGAGGCGAGCGGATATGGATAAGCCGGGCGAGCGTGAGCGAGCCACGTTGAGGCTGCCGGGCCGCTCGCCACGAAGCATGCACCGAAGTAAATTGCCCCAGTGCCGTCGGCGCTTGCGCGCCGCCCGGCCCGAGCGCTAGAATCCGGCACTCGACATCCGCCAGCGGGAGGAACCCATGAGGTCATCGTCCTCGCGTCTCCTCGTCACGCTCCTGGTGCTCGTCCTGGGTGGGGGCGTCGCGGCCCCCGTCGCGGCCGCGCCCGAAGGCACCATCACGTGGGCCGTCCACATCACGCTGGCTTCGCGCTGGCTCGACCCCGCCGAGACCGAGGGGATCATCACGCCCTTCATGGTGCTCTATGCGCTCCACGACGCGCTGGTGAAGCCGATGCCGGGGGCATCAATACCCCGAGCCTCGCCGAGTCGTGGACACAGTCGAAGGACGGGCTCACCTACGAGTTCGTCCTCCGCAAGGGCGTGAAGTTCCACAACGGCGAGCCGGTGACGGCCGCCGACGTGAAGTTCTCCTTCGAGCGGTACAAGGGCGCGGGGGCGAAGCTCCTCAAGGAGCGCGTTCGCGAGGTTCAGGTGGTGGACCCGGGCCGCGTGCGCTTCGTCCTCAAGGAGCCGTGGCCGGACTTCATGACGTTCTACGGAACCTCCGCCACCGGCTCCGGCTGGGTCGTGCCCAAGGCCTATGTCGAAAAGGTCGGCGAGGATGGCTTCAAGCGGGCGCCGATCGGCGCCGGGCCCTACAAGTTCGTCAGCTTCACCCCGGGGATCGAGCTGGTGATGGAGGCGTACGAGGGGTACTGGCGCAAGGTCCCCAACGTCAAGCGGCTGGTCCTGCGCAGCATGCCCGACGAGACCACGCGCGCCGCCGCCCTCAAGAAGGGCGACGTGGACATCGCCTACCTCTTGACCGGCCCCGTGGCCGAGGACGTGCAGCGCACGCCGGGATTCAAGCTGGTCGCGCCCAAGGAATCGCAGGGGGACCTTCTGGCTCGACCTCCCCGACCAGTGGGATCCGAAGTCCCCCTGGCACGACCGGCGGGTGCGGCAGGCCGCGAGCCACGCCATCGACCGGAAAGCGCTCAACCAGGCCGAGACGCTCGGCTTTTCGTTCCCACGGGCTCGCTGATTCCGCGCGTGCTCGAGTTCTCGCGCTTCTTCGAGCCGGACGCCTTCGATCCGCCGAAGGCCAAGCGGCTCTCGCCGAGGCCGGGTACCCCAACGGCTTCGACGCCGGCGACCTCTATCCGTGGCCGCCCTACGACTCGATGGGCGAGGCGCTGGCCGGCTATCTGCAGAGTGTCGGGATCCGGACCAAGATCCGCACCATGGAGCGCGCGGCCATGTTGACGGCGTGGCGTGAGAAGAAGCTCAAGAACGTGATCGTGGGCATCACCGGCGCGGGCGGCAATGCCGCCACTCGGCTCGACGCGTACGTCAGCAAGAACGGCGTCTACACGTCCGGCGTGATTCCCGAGGTCGAGGATCTCTTCCAGCGCCAGGCGCGCGAGACGGACGTGAAGAAGCGCGAAGCGCTCGTCCACCAGATCCAGGGCATCCTCCACGAGCGGATGACCCACATCCCGATCTACGAGCTGGCCTTCATCTGGGGCGTGGGCCCGCGCATGGAGGAGCCGGGGATCAACCTGATCCGGGCTTCGCGTACTCGGCCCCGCTGGAGGACCTGCGGCTGAAGCGGCCGTGAAGTTGGGGGGCTGCCCGTAGCCAGCACGCCATGGCCGAGTGCATTATCCTGGTCGGGCTTCAGGGGCGGGCAAGACGACGCTCTACCGGCAGCGCTTCGCCGCCTCCCACGCTCACGTAAGCATGGATCTCTTCCCGAACGCGCGGCACAAGTCGGCGCGCTTCCTGCCGACTCGCGCGCGCCACTCGACGAGGGGCGCTCCGTCGTGGTCGACAATACGAACTCGACGCCGGAGGTCCGCGCTCCCCTCATTGCAGCCGCGGTGGCCCGGGCGCGCACGTCATCGGCTACTCCGTCGAGGCGACACCGGGCGAGGCTCTCGCCCGCAATCGCCTGCGCGAGGGCACGGCGCGCGTGCCACGACATCGCCATCCTCTCGACCGCCAAGCGCCTGCAGCCCGCCTCGCCCCTCGGAGGGTTCGCCCGGCTGTACCGAGCCCGGCCGGCCGAAGGCGGGGCGTTTCAGATCACTCGAGATCGCCGGCTGACAGCCGGTCCGGGCCTCGCGCTTGCCACCCCCAAGGCCACGTGAGGAGGAGAGGCAACATGAACGACCTCCGGAGGCGGTCGCCCTTCCTTGGTCCCCGTCAACGTGACATAAGGGCTAAGGAGCCATACTCGGACGGGCCCAGCCTCAACAGGAGGCCATGGCCCGGCCGATTCGATGCTAGTCCTTTCGCGAGCATTGCATGACGGGGATCGAGCCGAATCTCGCGGGCATTCGCCAGTACCGGGAGAGAGAGCATAGCCAGAGAGGGCCTTACTCAGGGCCTTCCGAGGGATTTGGAATAGCACGCCGAGCGCGATGCTTCCGTGCTGTGCCGGGTCTTGCGGGTTGGCCGTGCCGGGAACGCCGGGACTCAAGCTCGACGACACAGTGTCGTCCGGCGGGAAGAGGATCAGCGCTGACAAATATTCGAAGATCGTTAGCTGCTCGTCGTCTTCTAGTTCCGCGAATCTATTCCGCGCTCAAGCTGCTTCGCCGCCGTGGCGTAAGATCACCTCTTTTAGATTGATGCTGCGCCCGTCGTGACCGTATGGCGCAGTTGTGCCTACTCCCCACAAAGGGCGTCGTCAAGAATTTGGTTTGCAACGTGCCGTTGTAGTTCCGCTCGTGAAACGCCGGCCCGAGATCGTGGCGCTTGAAGTCGGTGAAAATGTTGCGCACGACAAACGCATTTTGATTTGGCAACAACCGGGGAACGGCTGTCGTCGAGCACTGCATGAAATAACGTTGTCGCGGTGGCGAACAGCCGGTTGAAGATACCCCTCTGCGGATCGAATTGCGTCTCCACGTCGGCGACGCGCCGATCTGCATTGAGCGTTAGATTTTGGGTATGACAACCCGTGCAGCCAGTTTTTTCCAGTAGTTTCACTGCCTTCCGCTCACCGTATAGCTTGCTCAACTCGCCGGTACCCGGCTTGAAGTAGTTCAGTAAATACACTTCCATATAGTCAATCAATGCGGCATCGATTTCATTGACGATGCCATCGCCATCTTTGTCTTGAGTTCTGGAACAGCTCGGGGGCCCGTTTGATCTTGCCGAGCGCGGGATCGAGAACCAGTCCGCCCGGGCTCACCATTGTGACCGGATGGGCGGGATCACTCGCCGCGCAGGGAATCAGGTCGACCGCTTCCAGACCATCTCGTCCTTGAATGCTCCTACCGCGAGGCGCGAATGGAAAACTCGCCGCCATGCGCGAAAAAGGGCCGCACGCGGAGGCGTCGGGGTCAACGCCATCAACGAGCGACGTGTCGACCGTGCCGTTCGGCAACGCTTTGATGAAGCCGTATTTGATGCCCTTGCTTACCAATGGCAACGCAACGGCGGCCTTCTTATTTGCGGCTCGTTGGATCGCGCTGGTACGGATCGCGCGAAGATCTGAGGTGATCTCATCGGCGAGCATCTCTTTGAGTCCCAGTCCGAATAGATGGGGCGCGTCGCGGCTATCCGGACGCGTTGCGACGTCGCCGCCCCGCTCCCGCCGAGCCTCGCGGACGGCCATGACAACCGGCGCAACTATCGACGAGACCAGCTCCGAAGGCCGGATTGTCCTGAATGTGTCCTGCCGAGTCCTCGGTCACCCTCGGGCCGGAATCCTGATCAAACGTGAATTTTCGTTGAAATAGTTGGCGTCCGCGATCGGATCGCGCGCGCGGGATCGCGCGCGATGAGATAGAAGTGACGATTCTGGAGTATTGATATCGCCCTGGCCGGCGCCGATCTGCTGCTGCGGCGATTTGCCCATGGCGCCTCCAGGCACGTTCGGGTCGTTTGGGTTTGGTCCGTGAGCTGTGCGTACGCGCTCTGGGCAAGAAGAGTAAAAGATCATCACAAGCACTGCCCCAGTTGCGACTTTGGTGTCTTCAGTAGTCGATCTCATTGACGTACTCCTTTGATGTTGGTTACGCGTCCGTAGTGGACGTGGAACCCTCGGCACTCCAGTTCGCTGGCATCGTGCATCATCTCCACGGGTTCGGGTGGAACCCAGCCTCGTGCAATGCGTAACCGGTGCCAAACGATTGCGCTCGCACGAGTGCACACTCAGGCGCTGTGCGGCTGTGCGGGAGATTCGGGCAGATCTCGTGGCAACCCGACACGGTGTTCTGCCCGAAGCGACCGGGCAGACTGCTACGGCAGTCTCGTCGGGTCAGATGGGACGGAGTAGGGACACGCACCTTCCTGAGAATGTGGCGCCGGGGCGCGGTGGTGCGTGATAATTCTTTCGATCCGTTCGGCTTCCCCCGGCTTGAGGAAGAGCTATCTCGAGCATATCCCGCGACGGCAGCCTCAACCGCGGCCCCCTGAGCGGAGACTGCGTTTGGGGAGCTGGACGGCGACCGTCGATCCGGGGTGCCTCTCAGCCTGCCGGTGCAGAACGCTCAGGCCCTGTTCGCCTACGCGGCTCTCAAGCCGGACCAGCTCCATGCGCGGGCCAAGATCATAACTCTGCGCTGGCAGGCGCTCGCAGCCGCCCTGCCGCTCTGCAGGGGTTCGCCCGACTGTACCGAGCCTGCTCCGGGCGAAGACGGGGCGTTTCAGATCACCGAGCTCGCCGGCTGACAGCCGGTCGGGTCCTCGCGCTTATGCCTGGCGCGTGCCCTGCTGGCGTCATGCACACCGAGCCGATCGAGGGTGAAGCGGCACGGCGGGTATCCCTGCTCGGCGGCAGCCACGAGGACTGTCGCCGCCTGCGGCGACGAGATCCCGATAGGTGTCCAGCCCCTCCGCGACGGAGAGCTGTCGTGCGACATGCGCGAAGAGCGTCAGCGAGGAGACCAGCTTCGTCGCGTCGATGGACGAGCCCATGACATCGGCGAGACGATGTCCTTGCCGCGCTTGCTCCGCGACAGCCGACGTGATCGCCAGCAGCCGTGACCGTAGCTCGGGGTGCTGGAGGTACGCGCGAGCCTCCGAGAGGTCGGCGATCGCGTATCGGAGCGAGGGCCCCGAGCGACCGAGCCCGGCGAGCTGGGGGAAGACGTACCAGATCCAGTGGCCTTGCTTCCCACCCGCGCGAATCTCGGCGAGCGCGGAGGCGAAGCCCGTGTGCGGCTGGTTCTGCGCCTCGAGGTAGCGATCCAGGTTCAGCATCAGCATTGCGCCATACGTCTTGCTCCAGCTCCGCGGCAGGGTGCGGATCCGCTCCTCCCGCACGGCTTGGCGCGGATCAGGATGTCTTGCAGCGTGTTGACCAGCGCGTGGAGCCGTGCCGCTCCCACCGGATACCAGCGCGCTTCGACTGCGGCCGGCTCGTAGCGATCGGCGGTGGACGCGGCGGACGGCGGCCTCGGCTCCGTCATGCTCTGAGAAGCGTCCATTCTCAGGCAACGCTCCCGTCGGGGCGGCGCACGTGGCCCTGCCGGTGAGTCAGGAAGCCGGGGGCCGCACATCGACCTCAGGCGGGGCCTGGTAGAGGTACTCCCGAAGGTAACGAAGCTCCTGGTGCTTGTCATCCATGTCGACGCGGATCAGATCGCGGATCGAGATCATGGACAGGAGACGCCCCTCGCTGACCACGAGGAGATGGCGGATGTTCGCCTGGTCCATCCGGCGCATCGCCACCTGATAGTCCTCGTCGGCGTCGGCGGTGATGATCTCACGGGTCATCACCTCCCGCACCGGCGTCAACGCCGGGTCGAGCCCCGGTCGACCACGCGACGCACAACGTCCCGCTCCGAGAACACGCCGGCCGGCTGTGTGCCGTCGAGTGCGATGACGATGCCGACGTTGTGGGTCGTCATCATCCGCACGGCCTCGGTGACCGCGCTGTCCTGCGGCACCATGAAGAGGAAGCCCGACCGCATGATGTCACGTAGCTTCTTCATGACTCATCCTCCCTCGCGGACAACGCATAGGCGGTCGCGGTCGTCGTAAGATGCCTAGGCGCAGCTATCCCACCGGCTGCTGGGCGCCGCGCGGTGGGCCCCTTCGTCTCCTCGAAGGACTGGGCGAAGGCGAGCAGCTCGGCGTCGGGCCGGTCCAGATCGATCTTCTCGCCGAGGGGCTGGCGGATCTTGTAGGGCGTCGTGTAGTAGAGCTCGATGCGGTTGTCCTCGGGGTCGAAGAAGTAGACGCTGCAGGCGATCCCGTGGGTGATCGTGCGCTCGATCCGCATGCCCGCATCCTGGAGGCGGTGATAGAACGCGCGCACGTCGTCCAGGCTCTTCACCTTGAAGGAGACCTGCTGCACGCTGTGCGTCTTCTGCGCCGGCTCCTCGCCTGGGCGAGCGCCAGCTCGTGGTGCTCGGCGTCGGGCTGCGCGCTGAGGAAGCAGATGCCCCGATCGAGGTCCTCGTCGGTGATGGCGAGGCCCAGAACACCCGCGTAGAAGTCCCGCATCTTCACGAGGTCGTGGCAGTAGAGTCCGACGTGACCCAATCCGCTGATCTGTGGCATGGCTCGCTCCGCTCTCAGGTCTGTTTGTAGAACCGGGCCGCGTTGTCCCAGAGGAGCTTCCGCCTCGTGTCCGGCTTCAGGCTCGACCAGCGCAGGATGTTGTCCACCGAATCGGGGAACTGGCACTCCGAGTGCGGGTAGTCCGAGGCATACATCAGGACATCGTCGCCCAGCACGCTGGTCACGAAGTTGAAGAGGTCCTCGCCCTCGTGGCGCTCGATGGTGCAGAAGAACCGGCCGCTGGTCAGGTACTCGGAGGGGCGTGCTGAAGCGGCGCGACGCCCCCTACGTACGCCGCTTGCTCGTCCATCCGCCTCGCCCAGAACGGCAGCCAGCCGAAGCCGCACTCGAGGATGCCCATGCGCAGGCGGGGATAGCGGTCCATGATCCCGGCCCCGATGAAGGCGGCCATGAACCGCATCCCGCCCCAGGGGTGTGACGCCAGCCGCCCGAGGAAGATGTTGTCCCAGAGATCCTGGTAGGCGGGGAAGTAGGGCGGGTTCCAGGTATTGCTGTGGTGGACGATGGCCAGGTCGTGTTCCTCAGCGGCCCGCCAGATCGGCTCGAGGTCGGGGTGGTCCAGCGGCACGTCCTTGCCGAGCACGGGTAGCACCGCCACCGCCCATTTCGAGGTGCCCCACCGATGGATCTCGCGGACGGCCTCGTCGACGGCGCGCGTCGAGGCCACGATCGCCGTGTTGAGGCGCCCCGGGAACTGTCCGCAGAAGTCCGCGGCGTGGCGATGGTAGGCCCGGATCAGGCCGACCTCGAGCTCGACGTCGGGGGAGGCCCACGACGCTGACCCAGAGGGTCGGGACGAGGAAATGCGCATCCGTCCCCTCATCGTCCATGTCCTTGACGCGGTTCGCGGCCTGATCGTCCTGCACCCCGACCCTGGGCTGCTTGCTCCCCATCCAGTGGGTGCCCCGGCCGGTGAATGACTTCGTGAGGGCCCGCCTGGCCGAGGACGCGCCGGTAGAGCTTCGTGGCCACGCGGTACTGATCGGTGCCGGGCGTGCCGCCGATCATCTGGCCGCTGGCGACCCGGTACTGTGCCAGCTCGGCGAGGCGCGGACGAAAGCTCGGATCGACGTACCGATCCAGGACGTCCGCGGCGGGGTTGACGTGCGTGTCGGCATCGAATGCCCTGAACCCGTCTCGCATGGGTTATCTCCCTCTTCCGCGACGGCCGCGAGCTACGATTCGCGCGGGACCCAGAGGATCGAGGACACCTCACCGAACTCACGCCAGAGCTTGCGCCAGGAATCTCCGCCGTCGTCGCTGCGATAGAGGTAGCCGTACCGGCTGGCGGCGAAGACCGTGTCGGGCGCGGACGCGGGGATGCTCACCGTCCACATCGCCGAGTTCGGCTGAACTGGGAGCCCCAGGCTCTGCCACGTGACGCCGGCGTCCGTCGAGCGCATCACCGTCCCGATGCGGCCCGGCGTCGAGTCGCCGAGCGTCACGAACACCGTCCTGGCATCGTCCGGCCTGACCGCGATGCCGCGGGGTAGTGCCAGGGGAACACCTCGCGAGCGCGCGCCGCGTGCCAGGTCTCGCCATCATCGGTGCTGCGCCAGACGTCGTCGTTGACCACGGTGAACACGGCCTTGGGAGGGCCCGCCACGACGAGGACATTGTGCACGTCCTGGTTGGGGATCTGGCCGTTCACCTTGGTCCAGGTCTCGCCGCCGTCCCGGCTGTGCCGCACGCCGTCCACCTCGAGCCCGACCCACACCTGCCGGTGATCGGTGGGGTCCACCGCGATCCCCGTGGGCCGGGGGATGCCGACGTTCGGGCAAGTCCAGCGCGATCTCGACGGGCAGCCGGTCCCAGGTCTTTCCCCCGTCGGCCGAGCGAAAGATGCCCGGCTGGCTCGGCGTGCCCGTGCCCGCGAACATCACGTTCGAATCCACCGGGTCGATGGCCATGCTCCAGACCATGGACCCGTTCATCGGGGTGTCGAGCAAAGTGCCATCCGGCGCCGCCATCGTCGCTCTTGTAGAGCCCCATGTCGGTCCCGGCATAGACCGCGCCGGGATGCCACGGGTCGGACAAGAGAGCCTTGACGATACAGTCCGAATGCATGCCCTGACGCACGCCGGCCCGGGTCCAGCTCGCCGCCGTCGGCGCTCATCATGACGCCCTGACCGGATGGTCCCTACCAGGATGGTTCCCTGTTTCTCCATGGCCCACCTCCTGACATCGCTCGGACGGTTGCTTCGTTGCCTCTGCCCGTGCCCGCGACTATACGCCTGTCGGCGCCAGCCGCGACGGAACCGGTCAGGGTTGCGTCGGGCCCGAGCGGCGCGGCTGGCTGCCAGCCAGGCCAGCACCGCCCGGGGCGAATGGACGCGTAGCTACTGCAGGGGCGAAAACGCCGCCGGAATCAACAGCTTGTTCTCCTGCCGGATCGGCCGCACTCCCGACTGGGGCGGCCACTGCCCGCCCTTGCGGGATTCGTCGCGGATGCGCGTGCGCTCGTTGGAGTCCTTGTAGACCCAGACGTGCACGAACTTGTTCAGCCCTCCGAGCTTCGCTGTGATCCAGCAGGCCGCCAGCGGCGAGAGCTTCTCGCGAGCGGGAACAGCCTTGCCCCATGCCTCCAGCACCTTCGCGGTGTCGCCCGGCGCGTACGTGTACATCCGCATCTCGTAGAAGTTGCCGGTGCCGAAGTCGCGGCTGCCCAGCGGCTGCATGAACGGGGCGGGATCATGATGTCGGCCTGCTGCTCCACGATCAGGTCTCGCCCGCCGGGAGCGCCTGGAGCTCGGCGTCCTTCGCCATCGCGTCGCGCACCGCCGTGCGATGCTGCAGGTTGTCGTAGGGCCAGGCGTGGATCACCTGATTGAGCGGGCCGAAGTCGGTGTGCCAGAACGCCCCCAGCTTCGAGTGCTTTTCCCGCAGCGGCTTGCGCTTGGCAAAGCGCTCCTCGAATTCCGCCACCGTGCCCGGACGCAGCGTGTAGGTGCGAACTTCATAGACCATGAGCTCTCCTCCCTTGGGGCTTTTCGCCACCCGTTTCGTACTCCCGAACGCGGCGCCGGTCAAGGGCACAGGCGTCAAGCGCCCCACAGATCCGGCAGCGTATATCCGCTCCGGAACGGATCCGACGGATCGAACCCGTGCTGGAACACGCCGGTGATCCACGCCTGCCCGGCGATGGTGGGAACGATCGCCGGCCGCCCTCCCACCGTGGCCTCGCCGGCAATCGCGGCCTCGAACCGCGAGCCGATGATCGACTCGTGGATGAATCCCTGACCGGGAGCGAGCTGCCCGCGCGCGTGCAGCACCGCCAGTCGCGCGGAGGTGCCCGTGCCGCAGGGGCTGCGGTCGATGCGGCCGGGGGCCACGATCACGGCGTTCCTGCTCACCGTCCCCGGGCCCGTGAAGGGCATGGCGAACTCGGTGAAGGTCACGCCGCGGATGTCCGGATTCTCCGGATGGCGGACGTCGAGCTGCCGGGCGGCGGCGGCCGTGATCCGGTTGCCGAGCGCCGACCAGGTCCGCGCTTCCTTCGGCTCCACCGCGAAGCCGAGTGACGGCGCATCGACGATCGCGAAGAAGGCGCCGCCGTAGGCCACGTCGACCGGGATCGCGCCCAGGCCCTCGACATCGAGCGATGGCGCCGAGATGCGTGGCGAAGCACGGGACGTTCGTGAACTGCACTCGCCCACCTTGCCATCCCGGCAGCGCGCCTCGACGGGCACCGGGCCCGCGGGCGTGTCCAGCGTGAGCGTCGTCGCCGGCTCTCGCATCGGCAGCATGCCTGTCTCGAGGAGGACGGTGACGGTGCAGATGGTGTTCGATCCGGACATCGGCGGATAGTCGGTGGCCTCCATGATGATCAGGCCCGCGTCGCAGTCGGGCCGGGTGGGCGGCGTCACGAGGTTCACGCAGAGCGTGGGGCTTGCCCCGCGGCTCGAGCAGGAGCCAGCGCCGCAGCTCGTCGCCGTGCGTCTCGAGGTAGCGCTTCCTCTCGAACATGGTGGCGCCCGGCGGCGGCAGCACGCCGCCGACGATCACGTGGTTGTCCTCCCCGCCGACGTGGCAGCCGATCACCGTCACCGTGCGCTCCCACCTCATCGCTCGATCCTTTCCGCCGCCTTCACACCATCACCCGCTACGTCTTCAAGCGCGGATCCAGGACATCCCGCAGCCCGTCGCCCAGCAGGTTCATCGCCAGCACCGTCAGCATGATGGCAAGCCCCGGGAAGGTCGAGATCCACCACGCCTCGCGGAGGTAGTCGCGCCCCTCGCTGAGCATGCGGCCCCACTCGGGCGTCGGAGGCGGACTGCCGAGGCCGAGGAAGCTCAGCGCGGCCGCCGAGAGGATCGCCGTGCCGAGGCCGAGCGTCGAGGTCACGATGAGCGGCGCGACCACGTTGGGCAGGATGTAGCGCGTGAGGATGAAGCGGTCGCGGCCGCCCATCGCGCGGGCGGCCTCCACGTAGAGCAGCTCGCGGGCCGAGAGCACACTGGCCCGGGTCAGCCGCGCATAGGTCGGCACCGCGGCCAGGCCCACCGCGATCATCACGTTGCCGAGACCCGGCGAGAGCACGCCCACGATGGCCAGCGCGAGCAGGATGCCGGGGAAGGCCAGCAAAACGTCCATCACCCGCATCGCGAAGACATCGAGCCGCCCGCCGTAGAAGCCGGATACGAGGCCGATCGGCACGCCGAGCCCCACGGCGATACCGACCGCGATCAGCCCCACCGTCAGCGGAGAGCCGGGCGCCGTGGAGCACCCGGCTCGCCACGTCGCGGCCAAACTGGTCGGTGCCGAGGAGGTAGCGGGCGCCAGGAGGCTGCAGGGCCTCGCGCGGCGCGGTGCGAATCGGATCGCGAGCGGCAAGCCTCGGCGCGCCCACGGCCATCAGGGCCAGCACGGCGAGGATGGCCGCGCCGACCATCGCGCCGCGCTGCCGGGCGAGCCGGCGCGCCACGCCGGCCCGCGCGGCGGGGACGTCAGCCGACGCGGATCCGAGGATCGACGAAGCCATAGGCGATATCGACGAGCGCATTGATCAGCACGTAGCCAGTGGCCACGAACAGCACGGCGCCCTGCACGAGCGGGAAGTCCTGGCGAGGATGCCGCCGACGATGAGGCGGCCGAGCCCGGGCGGCTGAAGACGGTTTCCACGATGACAGCGCCGGCCAGGAGGTTCCCGAACTGCAGGCCGAAGATCGTGATCACCGGGATGAGCGCGTTCTTGAGAGCGTGGCGCACGACCGACACCCCACCACGGCGAGGCCCTTGGCCCGCGCGGTGCGCACGTAGTCCTGGCCGAGCACCTCCAGCATGCTCGACCGGGTGAGCCGCGCGATGATGGCCGAGGCGATGGCGCCGAGCGTCACGGCTAGGCAAGACGAGGTGGGCGAGGTCGCCGCCACCGGTGGCCGGGAACCAGCCGAGATGCAGCGAGAAGACGAAGATGAGGAGGAGGCCGAGCCAGAAGCTCGGCATCGACACGCCGAGCAGGGCCACCGCCATCGAACCGACGTCGAGCCACGAGTTCCGGCCGAGCGCCGCCACGAGGCCGAGGGGAACGCCTGAGCGCCACGGCGACGAGCACGGCGGCGAAAGCGAGCTGGGCGGTGCTGCCGACGTTCTCCGCGATCTCGGCCGTCACCGGCCGGCGGCTTCGGATGGAGGTGCCGAGGTTGCCGCGGAGGGCGTTGCCGACGAAGCGCCCGTACTGCACGAGGATCGGCTCGTCGAGGTGAAGCTGAGCACGCATGCGAGCGACCTGATCGGGATTGGTCACGAACTCCGCGAGCATCATCTTGACGGGGTCGCCGGGGACGAGGAACAGCATGCTGAACACGGCGAGCGTGACCCCGAAGAGCACCGGCACCACCGCGAGCAGGCGCCGCGCGACCCAGGTCAGCACGGCGAGCCGAGCCTCATGCCCCGGTTGTACGACGACTACTTGCGCAGGATGACGTCGCTCAAAACGGGGTACGCGTTGAAGTTGTACTTGGTGCCCTGCACGTTGGCACGAAAGGCCCACACGGAGAGGTCGTCCACGAGGGGCACGGTGAGCGCCTCGTCGAGCACGAGCTTCTCGATGGCGAGATAAATGGCGCGGCGCTTGGCGGGTCGGACTCGCGGCGGCCCTGCTCCAGCAGCTGGTCGAGGCTGGCGTTCTTCACGCACGACCAGTTGAAGTTGCTCCCCACCAGCGACGAGTGAAAGAGCGAGTAGAGGCCGTCGGGGTCGATGGAGCGCAGGAACATCACCGGGCCATGTGTCGCGCAGCGGTAGTTCTCCTCGTACCAGGGCGGCCGCGCCTGCGCCTTGATCTTCACGTCGATGCCGACCTCGCGGAGCGAGTCCTGGATGAGCGGGACCACCGGGTCGGTGCCGCCCCCGTACTCGATGGCGTTGAGCACGATCTCGAGCCGCTGCCCGTCCTTGGCGCGAATGCCGTCCGCACCCGGCATCCACCCCGCCTCCCTGAGTAGCGCCTGGGCGCCGCCCGGATCGTGAGGATAGACCCGGCGCAGTGCGGGATCGTCGAGCATCGCCGCGGTCAGCGGCGCGAAGGCCTTGAGGCCGATGCCCCTGTGAGACCGTCGGCGACGAAGGCCTCCTTGTCGACGGCGTAGTTGATCGCGCGGCGCACCCGCGTCGTCGTCCATCGGCGGCTTCGTGACGTTGAGCAGCCAGATGCGCGGCGCGCCCCGGCCACGGCATCTTCTCGACGCGCATGGCCGGGTTCTTCTCGATCCGGGGCAGCGCCTGGGCGGGCACGAAGTAGATCCCCTGCGTCTCGCCGCTCTCGAGCGTCGTCACCCGCGTGCCCTGCTCCGGCACGAACTTCCACACGACGGCGTCGAGATATGCTGGGCCGCTGCCGGTCGCTCCAGGGCGCCTTCCGCGCATAAGCCGGATTCCTCACCATGGTCGCGTGATCCTTGGCGACGTACTCCTTGATCATGAACGGCCCGCTGCCGACGGGGCGGGTGTGCACGGCATCGCCGCTCTCGCGCACCGCCTTGGGCGAGACCAGCGAGAGCACGCCGGAGGCGGCGAAGTTCAGGAACGGCGCGTAGGGTGTCTCGAAGCTCACCTGCACGGTGTACTCGTCGAGCACCTTCGATCCGGCATAGCCCGCGAGGGCCGCGCGCGCGCCACCCGCCTTGAACTTCGGATCGACAATGCGGTCGAAGTTGAACTTGACGGCCTCGGCGTTGAAGGGCGTGCCGTCGTGGAATTTCACGTCGCGGCGCAGCTTGAAGGTGACGCTCTTGCTATCGCGCGCGGGGCTCCACGACTCGGCGAGCCACGGCACGAGCTTGCCGTCGGGGCCGCGATAGACGAGGTTCTCGGTCACCGAGGCGATGATCTGGTACGTCACCGCCGAGGGCGAGGCGTGCGGGTCGAGGGTCGGCGGCTCCTGGTCGAGGCCGACGACGAGCGTGCCCCCGCCTGCGCCTCCGCCTCGCGCGTGGTGGCAAGGCTCCCAAGCAGGAGTAAGAAGGCCCCGACGACGGCGACACTCAAGCCGAGCTGGTCGCATCGATCTTTCCTTTCTCGTGTCTTGGGCCCGATAGTGTCGCGGCAGGGCGACGTCGTCAAGCGGCACGCACGGCCGTCCCTTATACTCCCCAGTCGTGCACCCCTCAACCCTCTGAAGCGCGCGTTGGCCGAGGACCGGGCGACGCTCGGCTACCTGGTCTCGATGCCGAGCGTGCAGCTCGTCCAGGCGCTGGCCCGGACCGGAGTGGACTGGCTGATGATCGACACGGAGCACGCGCCGATCGGCATCGAGTCGGTGGCCGCCATGATCGCGGCCACCGGCGGCACGCCGGCGACCCCGCTCGTCCGCGTGCCCGGCGTCGGCGCCGACCTCGTCAAGCCGGTGCTGGACTGCGGCGCGCTGGGCGTCGTGTTTCCTCAGGTCGCCACCCGGTCGGACGCCGAGGCCACGGTGCGTGTGGTGCGTTACGCGCCGGAGGGGCGGCGCGGCTACGGGCCGACCTACGCGGCCCTGCGCTGGGGGCTATCCAACCTCGACTACCTGAAGGCGGCGAATGCCGCGGTGCTGGACGTCGTGCTGATCGAGTCCCTGGCCGGCGTGGATGCGCTCGACGACATCCTGGCCGTCGACGGCCTGGACGTGGTGGCGATCGCGCGCGGCGACCTCTCCGAGAACCTCGGCGTGGCCGGCCAGTTCGACCATCCGCGGCTGCGCGAGACCGTCGCGAGGGCCGAGGCGAAGATCCTGGCACGCCGCCGCGTCGCCCTCGGCGGCATCGCCTTCTCGGCCGACGAGGCGCGGGCGATGATCGCGCGCGGCTACCGCTTCGTGGTGCTCGGCAGCGACGCCGGCCTGATCAGCGGGGCCGCCCAGCGAATGGTGCAGGCCATCCGCGCCTAGTCCGCATTACTCATGCAGCGAGCACGCATGCGGCGAGCGGGGACCGCGGCAGGCCGGGGGATGGGTCTCTGACCACCGCCGACTCCGTACTGGTCACCCGGGGAGCCGTTCCCACTCTGGGGCCGCTGTGTCGTTGTCTCGCGACGCGGGAAGGGCTCAGCCGACCCATCCCCGGCCCCCGCCGCGGCCCCGCTCGACCCACGGGATGCGGTTCATGAATCGTGCGGGCTAGCAGGCGCGTTTTCAGCATCCTGCCGAGGTGCGCGCGGGTCAGGGAAACGCGCGGAATGTCCGCAGCATGGATGCGCGCGCCCGGGTCCCGGCGGCGCAAAGGGCAGGACCCCCGGCGTCGCCCCGTCCGCGCGACGGCGTCCATATGCGCGCGGCACTCATCGGCCGAGCCCACCGCGCCGAGGCCGTCGAGCACGCGCTCGGAGATGCCCTTCACCGCGCCCGCGCGATCGCCCGCCTTCCAGGCGCTGTTCACCGCCAGGACCTCCTCGGCAAAGCCGCACTCCGCGAAGAAGCGCGCATAGACGCTGACGATGGCATAGCCGGTGATGTCCCGCGCCAGCGCTTCGCGCGCGGGCGCGGGCTCGTCGGTGACGCACGTTCGCACGTACACGGTGACGTCGATGTCGGACAGGCTCCGCCCCGCCCGCTTGGCTCCCGCCTCCACGTGGCGCATCGAGGCGGCGACCGCGGCGGGCGGGATCCAGGTGAGCACGACCCCGTCGGCCACCTCGCCGGCCAGCTCGGCACATCTTGGGCCCGAGCGCGGCCAGGTAGATGCGCGGCGGCTGCGGAAGGCACGGGGATGGCGAGGCGGAAGTTCTTCAGCGTGTAGTAGCGGCCGTCGAAGTTCACGCGCTCCCCCGCCGCCGTCATGCGGATGATCTGGACGGCCTCGCGCATCTGCTGGATCGACGGCGAGAACGGCAGCCCGTGCCATTGCCCGACGATGATCTCGCTCGACAGCCCGAGGCCGAGCCCGAACCGGCCCGGGGCGAGGGTGCGCGAGCGTCGCCGCCGCCTGACCGTACACGATCGGGGTGCGCGTCTGCACGGGGATGACGCCGTTGGCGATCCGGAGCGTCTTCGTGTGCGTCGCGATCAGCGTCGACAGCACGATCGCCTCCGCGCCGGAGGCCTCACCCACCCAGGCGGTGCGATAGCCGCGGTCTTCGGCCTCGCGGGCGAGCGCGGGAATTCGGCGAGAGGCATGGCGAGGCCGGTCAGCGCGATGTCGATGGGCATGGGCTCGATCCTGAACCAGAGTGAACGCCGGGCCGTAGTATAGCGGACCGGCGCGAGCCGGGGCCCACGAGGGAAGAATGTGGGCGGCACCCTCCTTGGTGATGCGCCACGTCGTCCCGTAGGGCGAGAGCGAGGAGGTCGCTTCCCTCCCAGAGCCGCCGCGCGCCCACGAACGCGTCGCGGTTCGTCGTCCGCCGGCAATGATCGGGCAGCGGGTCGAGGTGCTTGGCATTGCCGCCCCCGATCACCGTGTCGCTGCGGCCAGAAAATATCTTGAAGGAGCGCGACGGACTCGTGCACGTACTTCTGCCAGCGCTTGTGGCCCGACTTCTTCCGCGCGTCCTTGGTGAGGCGCGTCTTGAACGTCGCGCGCCTGGTGAACGGGATCAGCCCGAGCTCGACGGGGACGATCGTGTCATCCGCCACGAGCGCCGACCCGATGCTGGTGCCGAAGCCGACGAACAGCATCCGCCCGCCCTCGTAGCTGGCGAGGGCCTGGAGCGCGGCGTCGTTGATGATGCGCACGGGCCGGTCGAAGGCGCGCTCGAGGTTCGCGTCGAGCCATCCACCGCCCAGGTTCAGCGGCTCGCGCACGAGCTGCCCGTCCTCGACGAGCCCGGGGAAGCCGATCGTGACGGCGTCGAAGTCCCAGTCGGCGGTCGCCGACTTCACCCCCGCCACCATCTCCTCCGCCGTCAGGGTCGGGCCGAGACGGGAACTTCCGCATGTCCTCCCGGCCGCTCACCATCACCTTCACGTTGGTGCCGCCGATGTCGATCATGAGGACGTTCATGCCGGCGCGGAATTGCAACCTTCGTACCGGCTCAGGAAGGCGCGCGGGACTCGACCCGAATGCGTCTCAGGCCGCCGATGACGGTCGCGCGCGCGTCCTACTTACCGCGTAACTGATTCCGTCTACCGCGGCAGCCGGGCGGAGGCGGCTAGCTGTCGAAGGTGCGGAGGAGCTGGCCCGGCCGCGCGCCCGCCGCCCGCTCCGACGACCTGGCCGCGCTCGAGCACCGGCTGGCCGTTGACCAGGCTCCACTCCACGCCGCGCGCGGCAGACGAAGCGCGGCTCGTCCGCGGGCAGGTCGCGCACCCACTCGACGGGCAGCGCGTCCACGGTGGCCGGATCGAAGATGGCGACGTCGGCCCAGTAGCCGGGCGCGAGCCGGCCGCGGCCGGGGATGCGATAGGCGCGCGCCGGGTCGTCGGTGAGGCGCTTGACCGCGGCCTCGAGCGGACAGGCGTCCGAGCCCGCGCACCCACTTGCCGAGGAGCGTGCTCGAGTACCCGGCATCGCACATGAGCGACAGATGCGCCCCCGCGTCCGACAGGGTGATCAGCGTGAGCGGGTGGACGATGAGGTCGCCCACGACCTTCTCGTCCGTGTTGAGCAGGCCCGCGAGGAACTCCACGTCGAGCCCGTCGGCGGTGACCAGATCGAGCCAGGCGTCCACCGGATGCTTCCCCGTGCGCTGGGCGAGATCGGCCAGGTTCACCCCTTCGAGCGCCTTGTGCTCCGGGCGCGTCACGCGCAGCACCTGGACGAGGTCCCATCGACCGCGGAAGACGGCGAAGCGCTTCGCGTCGAGGTCGGCCTTGAGCGCGCGCGCGGAAGTCGGCATTGCCGTAGACGCCGAGCCAGGCGGACTCGGGCTCGCCCATCACGCGCCGCCACACGGGCATGCCCTCGAAGGGGTACGGATTGCGCATCGTGAAATCCATGGTGAGCGGCCGGCACGACACCTGGGGCAGCACCTCGACGCCGTCCCGATGAAACGCCTCCGTGATGGCCAGGCGCTCGGGCACGTACTCCGGCCGGTCGTCGCGCTGGAAGAAGGCGGCCCAGATCACCGGGCGGCCGCTCGTCCGCCAGATCTCGCCCAGGTCCTCCATGCTGGTCTTGGAGCCGATGGTGGCCTGAAAGAGGCCGCGCCCCGACTCACCCATGGCCCGTGTGAGCGCGAGGAACTCGCTCTTGTCGGCCATGCGGCTCGCGACGGGCAAACCGTTCTCGCCCACGTGCGCCTCGGCGGTGGACGAGCCGAGCCCGATGGCGCCGGCGGCCATGGCCTCGCGCACCATGCGCGCCATCGCCTCGACCTCCTCGGACGTCGCCACGCGGTGCTGGCTGTCGCCGCCCATCACCCACTGGCGGATGGTCGAGTGGCCGACGAGCGCCGCCACGTTGAGGCTGGGATTGCACCGCTCGAGGTGATCGAGGTACTCGGGAAACGTCTCGAAGCCCCACGTGATGCCGGTCCGCATGGCGGCGAGCGACATGCCCTCGACCTTCACGAGCGTGCGCATGATGAGGTCGCGATCGGCCGGACGGCAGGGCGCGATGGCGAAGCCGCAATTGCCGATCACCGTCGTGGTCACGCCGTGCCAGATGCTGCTCGTCGCGTAGGGATCCCACGTGTACTGGGCGTCGTAGTGGGTGTGCACGTCGATGAAGCCGGGCGCGACGACGAGCCCGCCCGCGTCGATCTCTCGCGCGCCGCGCTCCCGCACCTCCCCACGGCGCGGATGCGCCCGTCGGCAATGGCCACGTCCGCCCGCCGCCCGGCCGCACCCGTGCCGTCCACCACGAGTCCCCCGCGAATCACGAGATCGATCATCAAGGTCCTTTCCCGAGCCTGAGTTCAGGAGCCCGTCGGAGAAACCCGGCTAGAGCGATGAGAAGGGTCAGCTGCGAGGCGGCGCCCGAAGCAGCCGGCGCGAGGCGTACTCGCTCTACGTTGAGCCGCCCGGGCGAGGGCGCCAACGAAGCAGATGGGCCCTATCATCGCTCCTGGCTAGCCCTCGCTGAGGCCGAGGGCTTCGAGGTAGCGGCGATACGGCTCCAGCGTGTCGCCGTACTTCTGGTGCCCCGCGGTGTGCTGGGCGCACGCGAGCAGGAGCTGCTCGCGGTCCCCGTGCGGGTTCCTGCGATAGTCGTCGAGCAAGCAGAGCGCGATCTCCTGGTTGTGGGTGTCGTTGCCGTGCTTGAGCGCGGAGAGCGCGAGGGTGCCCACGAGCCGGCCGCGATCGTGCCCGCCGGCGAGGTACGCCCGGGTCCACGCCACGCTCTCGGGCGGCTTCATCGCCACCTGCGCCGCGTCGAGCTGGCTCAGGATCTCCTGCGCCGACATCGCGGCGGCGCCCTGCGGAGGACGCGTATCGGCCTTGCCATTGCCCGGCGTGGCCCGGACCCAGTGCGCCGTCTGGTTGATGAACGAGCCGGCCACGTACAGGAGCTTGAGCCGGTGCGGGTGCTCGAAGGTGTCGAAGAACCACCCGAGCGTGTTCGAGTACTGGAAGCAGTGCTGGGGCATCGAGAAGTTGCGGCCGTCCCCGTCTCGAGCAAGAGGTCCGCGATGGCGAGCTGCATGGTGTCGAGGATGTGCCGGGGTCCCTTGCCGGCGAGCAGGAGCGCGGTGATCGCGTCGATGTACGCCGGCTCGTGGGCCTGCGTCAGCGCCTCGATCAGCTCGCGTGCCTCCGTGGGGGTGAGCGGCTCCCGATTGGCGAGCAGGCGCTCCTCGCAGACCTCGGACGGGCTCGGGTCGAGCGAGGACTGGTTCCGGTGGGCGTCGTCGGCGAGGTGGATCCAGCTCACCTGACACGCCATCTCGTAGTTCGCGTGCCAGCGCGGCCCCACCGCCATGTCGAGAACCCCGGCATAGATGACGTCGCGGGCGTCGTCCCAGCCGATGGCGGTGCCGAGCTGGATGGTGGCCCGGGCGCGGTAGGACTTGTGGCCGGTGGTGTAGGAGCGGTTGTAGAGCATCCGGTCCTGCACGTCGATGAGGCCGGCGAAGGCGAGCTGGGCGAAGAGGTCCCGGCGCCGCTCGCGCTCCTCGAAGAGGCCGAGGAAGACGCGATAGGCCTCCGTGACCTCGCCCTGCTGGACGAGCGTGAGCCAGTGATCGAGGCGGTCTTCGTACGGCCCGTCGAGATGAAGCGGCGCGTCATCCGGTCGATGCGCCGTCGGCATCGGAAACGGCGGCGTCTTGCCGCCCTTCCACGCGCGGCGCCCGTAGTGCCCGGGCGCCTCGCCGAGGAGCTGGCTCCACGGGTCGAGCGCCGTCGGAACGTACCACACCGTCTGGGCCATGGGCATGTAGGCCAGCTCGGGCGCCACGTAGGCGGGCAGGAACAGGCTCGCCCGGGTGCTCAGCAGGCAGTGGTCGTTGTTGACGAAGCGGACGAAGCCGCGATCGATGCGCTGGTGATACGGCACGTGCGTGTAGGGCGCGTGGACGCGCACGGTCTCCCGGGCGATCTCGGCGATCGGCCGGCCCGCCTTGACCAGCTCGTGGAAGACCCCGGTCGCCCCGACCTGGTCTCGCGCGAGGTAGCGATCCTGGAGCTTCGCGTACAGCGTGGCCGTCCCGTTTCCCGTGCTCGCCATGAGGGACCTCCTCGGTGTGGATGAGGCCACCTTAGCGCGGTCGGGCCGCCTGGGTCCACTGCCGTGAAAGCGTCTCATCTGTCGAGTCTCCGGGTGAGAGCCCGCGTGAAGCGTTTCCTCAGGGGCCGCCGAACCGACTGGCCGCGCACCTTGCGCTACGGCGCGGGGCCGCGGTCGTGCTCGTCACCTCTGGAGCTTTGCTGTGGACGCGCCGCGACGTCTGGATGGGCAGCGATGCTTGAGGGTGCCGAGACCGATGAGGGGGCCGAGAAGCGAGAGTAGACTGCCCTGCCTCCTCCGCGATGTGCATCGCCTCGCGGGCGCGCGCCGAGCTCATGATCGTCGGCAAACGACGAGAAGGTGGCGTTCGACGCCGAGGCGCAATCGCGCCCTGGCCGCCCCGGGCTAGGACACCATCTCCATCATCGACATCACCGATCGCGAGGCGCACCGAAGATCGTGGCCAGCCTCCCGCTAATGGACTCGATCATCCGCCCGCCCGTGAACCTCGCCATTCACACCGGACGAGAGCCTGGCCATCGTCGCGAGCTCGGTGGACTGGCTCCCGGACGGCGCGAGCTGGAAGCCGGCCCCCGACACGAAAGCTCTAAGTGCTCGACCTGAAGGCGGCATGGTGCAGATCGGCAAGCGGCCATCGGGCCTGGCCATCAACCGGGCCGGCGACCTGGCCCTGTGGCTAACGCAACGACAAGTCGATCAGCGTGCTGTCCATCAAGCCTCGCTTCGACGTCCACGCGCCGATAGCACAGGCGCACCGTCGCGCAAGGCTTACCCGGTAAGGACTCCCAGCGCCGCCCGCCGCGCCGCAACATCTCCATACCTCAAGACACTCCCGTGCGACTCGCGGGATTGATATGTGCTTTGTGCGCGAGGCCCGCGAGACGCCCGGAGCTGGTAGCCCGAACGTCAGTCGGCAACGTATCCGGCGTGCCCGCCGGCGCCGTGGCCGGCGACAACGTGAGCGTGTGACTCAGGTTGCTCCGTCTCCCGTTGCCGTGCTCGGCCTCGGCGTGCCCGCCGGCGCCGTGGCCAGCGACAACGTGGGCGTGTGACTCAGATTGCTCCGTCTGGTCGGCGAGTTCGGCCTCGGCCAAGAGCCAGTCGTCGACAGCGGACCCATCCCGCGCATCACGCGCGCGGTTGAGGGAAGCGATAGTACGCGCGGAGACGAACGGCTTCTTCTATTGGCTTGCTAACATTGGTCTTCACGGCTTCGTCCTTTCCGTGACCCTAGTGGCGTTTGAAATGTTGGCCTGAGTGACAATGGTCGCCGAAACCCGAAACCACTCGTCCAGAGCACAGCAAGTGCCGCGCCAGAAGTAAAATCGCGATGGGCAGCCTGGTACCCGGCGGTTCGGTTAGGCGAGACGCGCCGCCCGCTGGGGTTCCTTCGGACAGACAGCGTCGAAAGAGCCGAGGACGAGAAGGACCAACGTGTCCTGGCCGCGTAGGGTCACGTTGGGTAGGCGTCCGGATTGGTTCGGGTCGTTTTTACCGTGTCACAAGTTCGACTCGTCCAGCCCGAGTAGCTGTGACCCTTGGGAAAGTGGGATCGCCGCCGGAGTATTGTGGAACCTTGTCTCACGCCGGCGTTGCTACTCCGCAGTCCCAGCTCTGCTCCGGCGTGTCGCTGGCAAACAAAGCAGTGTTCGGCATCGCGACCAGCGAAGAGCAGGCGGAGCGGATCGCCAACCAGCTCAAGGCGGCCGGATTCTCCGGCAACGACATCTCCGTCCTGTTTCCGGACAAGACGGGGACGCGGGACTTCGCCCACGAGCAGAATACAAAGGCGCCCGAAGGGGCGGCCACCGGAGCAGGAGCAGGCGGTCTGCTAGGTGGCGGATTGGGCTGGCTGGTCGGGATCGGCGCGCTGGCCATACCGGGCGTCGGACCGTTCATCGCTGCGGGTCCGATCATGGCAGCCCTCGCCGGGGCGGCGGTCGGCGCGGCGGCCGGTGGTCTCACCGGCTCGCTCGTTGGTCTCGGGATCCCCGAGTACGAGGCCAAGCAGTACGAGGGCAAGATTCTCAAGGGTAACTTGCTCATCTCCGTCCACACCGAAGACAGCAAGGAAGTGGACAGGGCGAAGGAGATCTTCAAGCGCGAGGGTGCGCAGGACATCTCCTACACGGGAGAGTCGTCGGTCAAAGCCGCCTAGGCGGCCCCTCCCCTCAGTCCGGCGGGTCGGGACGGCGCGCTCTCTTCAAGGGGAAGAGGGGCGCCGTTCCGTCCGCTCTCGCCGTGCTGTCGTTGCTGGACGCGACTCGAGGCAAAAACTCCCCTGGTGGGAGGTTGGGGGTCGTACTATCCTTTCTAGATGCTCCTGAGCCAGGGACACTACCTCACGTTCTTGGTTTCTCACCTGCAGCAGGTGATCAATCACTTGCCGTCCGCTGTCTACGTGTGCGAGGCGCCAAGCGGTGTGATCAGTCTGTATAACCAGCGTGCCGTTGAGTTCTGGGGCCGAGAGCCGAAGCTGGGCGACACAGATGAGCGATTCTGTGGCGCCTTTCGGCTCTTTCATCCAGATGGCCGTCCCCTGCCGCACGCCGAGACGCCCGATGGCGGAGGCGCTGCGCGGTGGCAGCGTTCACGATGAAGAAGTCATCATCGAGCGACCCGACGGCTCACGACTGCCGGTCCGCGTGAACATAGGACCGCTCCGGGATCCAGAAGGGCACATCGTCGGCGCCATCAATGTCTTTCAGGACATCAGCGGCACGAAGCAGGCAGAGGCTGCGGTCCGCCGAGCGGCTGAAGCTGAAGCCGCCAATCGTGGGAAGGACGAGTTCCTTGCCATCCTCGCTCACGAACTCAGAAATCCGCTCAGCATCGTGGTCAACGCCAGTGCCGTGCTCGGCGCAACGCGCTTAGAGCCTCAGGCCGAACAGGCCCGCGCGGCCATCGCACGCAACACACAGCATCTTTCCCGGATGCTCGATGACCTGCTCGATGTCGCGCGAGTCAGCCCCGGCCGCGTTGAGCTCAAGCGTGAGCGCATCGACCTCCGAGCGGTGGCGGAACAAGCGGTCGAGGCTCAGCGCCAGCAATTCGACACGAAAGAGCTGAGGCTCGTTACAGCGCTGCCCGACGAGCCGGTCGTGGTGGTGGGCGATGCCGTGCGTCTCCACCAAGTGCTCACGAACCTCCTCAACAACAGCGCGAAGTACACGCCTGCCGGCGGGACCATCTGGCTCGGCCTCGAGGAGGACACGGGCGCCGCCATCCTGCGGGTCCGTGACGATGGCTGCGGCGTCCCTCCTGAGAAGCTCGGCGCGATCTTCGACCTGTTCATGCAAGTCGACCTAGGCCGGCCCATACGGAGAGGTGGTTTGGGCATCGGGCTCACGCTCGTCAAGCGCCTGGTTGAGTTGCACGGCGGCACCATTCACGCCTTGAGCGACGGGCTCGGCCGCGGCGCCGAATTCGTTGTGCGGATCCCGGCTGCCAGTCCTGTGGCTGACACGGCAGGTCCTGTAATGTCACCGAGTACGGCGATGGCGCGGCGCGTGCTCGTCATCGAAGACGACGATGACGGCCGCGCCATGCTGGTCACCATGCTGGAGTTATACGGTCACGAGGTATACGAGGCCGCTACGGGCCGCGAGGGCGTAGAGGAGGCCGCGCGGAGGACTCCCGACGTCGTGCTGATCGACATTGGTCTGCCCGACACGGATGGCTACGATGTTGGGCGGAGGCTGCGCGAGCGACTGGGACCCAGCGTCCGCCTTGTCGCGCTTACCGGCTACGGGCAGCCGGGTGATCGGGAGCGCTCGGCTCTCGCCGGCTTCGACACACACCTCGTCAAGCCGGTCGAGCCAGCGACGCTCGCTGAAATCTTTCAGGCTGGCTGACTCCGCAAGTCTCGCCGCAACTCCTTGTAGTCTCCCTCGGCTGATCACTCAGTACATCAGGCCAGGCGCCACCGCCCGAGCGACGCTCGTGCATCACCCCCACTCTGATCTGGAATGATGGTCAAATTGAGCTGGGTTACTCCCGAGAGTTCGACTTGGTAATCTTCGACCTCTCGGATCGCGTCAGGAGCTGAAATTCCACTGCTGGCGGAGGATTTCTTTGAACGATCGCCCACCGTCGGGCGACCAGGATAAGACGAATTCTTGCGTCCGTGCGAGGTCCGGTTCAATGAAGAGCAACCAGATGCGACGCAATGTTTGCGGCCCATCGAAGATGAGCCTGATGGTTTGCGGCCCCGGTTGCGCGGCTCGCCACCCGGACTCTCTTCCGGGCAGCAAGGCTGACTCGATCGGATGCACAAGGAGCTTCTGAGGTGACTTCGACTTGGGCCAACCCTTCCAGGTCCAGCCAATCACGGTCAGCGAGCGGCGAGGCGTTAAGGACTAAACTCTCGACGCGTTTACGCATCGCCCTACCCTAGAAGGGTCCCTTCGCAACTTGCTGGGGCTTCGTAGCCCATAGCGAAGAATGCTATTCCTGTCCCGTCTTGGTGCTGGACACGAGGCACGGCCGTTCCTCCTTGCACAGGTGACACGAGGGATGAGCGCAGGTAGTCTAGAGATCCGGGCGACCCAGTCATCTCCCGCACGGCTCGACGAATCTCGATCCGGAGTGAACGGAGGGGACCCAGCGGAGATCGACGGCTGCGCCGAGCGCGCGGAAGGTCTCCATGAAGATCGGCGATCCGACCACGCGGACCTTGAGGCGGTCGAGGTCCTGGGGCGTGCGCACGGCGCGCTTGCTGTTCGTCAGGTCGCGGAAGCCGTTCTCCCCCAGGCGAGCGGGATCGACGCCCTTGGCCTCGATGAGCTTCCACAGGCGCTGACCGGCTCCCTCCTCGACGGCGTCGAGCGCCTTGTACGAGGGGAACAGGAACGGCATCGAGAAGAGGTTCAGCTCACTTCACCTGCGGCGACCAGTTGATCGTGGAGGCCCATCGCGAAGTCGGCGACGCCCTGGTCGAGGAGCTCTGAACTCGGTCGTCTGCTTGCCCGCGAAGAGCCGGCCGTCGGGTATAGCACGCGCTCGGAGACGCGGTCAAAAACGGACACGCAGGATCTACCGGGAAAGAACTCCTCGCCCGGAGGCCTGGCCGACACCTGCAACGCCCTCCATCGCTCCGTCACGCGGAACCGAGCGCTCCCCGTCCCCGCAGCGCATGGCACCGCCCTTGCTCTACCGGGAAGCTCGATGCGAGATGACACATACGACCGGAGCACCGTCATCGACCGCGTGGCGCCCGTCCGCCGCGCCGCATCCGGCGCGCCCGAGGATCGACGTGGACGATCCGGGCCCGGCGGAGACGGCGTGGCACGCGGCCATCGACCGCGCCGCTCTCCCCGCTGGCATCCGGGCCCGGCAGGCGTCATGCTGGTCGTCTCGCCTCATCCCGACGACGAGACCCTCGCCGTCGGCGGCCTGCTTCACGACCTCGTCGCTGCGGGCTGGCGGGTGCGGCTGGCCTCCGTCACCGACGGCGAGGCGGCCTATCCGGCGGTGTCCGGCTCGGCGCCGTTCGCCGGCGCGAGCTGGCCTCGGCGCTCGATCGCCTCGGCATCGCCGACGCCACCATCGTCCATCGCCTGGAGCTGCCCGACGGGCACGTCGCGCAATGCCAGGCCGCGCTCGAGGCGCGGCTCACGCCCCTCGTGGCCGGCATGTCATGGGTCCTGGCCCCGTGGCCCGAGGACGGCCATCCGGATCACGAAGCGTGCGGCCGGGCCGCCGCCGCCGTGGTCGCGCGGGGCGGCGGAGCGATTCGGTTCTACCCCCGTATGGGCCTGGCAATGGGCCGCGCCTGGATCACCGGAGGCGCGCACCATGCTCGCCTCCGCCGAGCGCTGCGACCTGTCGCCGCGCGCCCTTCATGCCAAGCGCGCCGCGCTCCGCGCATTCACGAGCCAGCAGGACGGCATCCTCGGTCCGGCGATCGTGCCCTCGCACGTGCTGGATCGCTTTGCCCGGCCCTTCGAGGTACTGCTGCGATGAGCGGGCCTGGCCTGAGGCGAACGCCCGCGAGCTCGTTCGAGGAAAAGTATCGCGACCTGGGCGATCCGTGGCACTTCAGGACGTCGCGCTACGAGCAGCGGCGCTACGGCATCGCGATGGCCATGCTCCCGGCCCTCCGCTACCGCCGAGCATTCGAGCCGGGCTGCTCCGTCGGCGAGCTCACCGCGCGGCTCGCCTTTCGCGCTGACGCGGTGCTGGCCATGGACTGCTCGCCGACGTGCCGTCGAGACCGCGCGTGCGCGATGCCGCGGTCTCGACCACGTCACCTTCGCCGTGGGCGAGCTGCCCTCGGCGTGGCCGGCCGGCCGCTTCGACCTCGTCGTCCTGAGCGAGATCGGCTACTACTTCGACCGCGCCGACCTGGCGCGAGATCGTGTCGCGAAGCGCCGACGCGCTCCTGCCCGGCGGCACGCTGCTGGCTCTGCACTGGCGCGGCCATTCCGAGGATCACGTGCTGCACTGGCGACGACGTACACGCGGTGGCCAGTGCCGTGGCAGCGAAGCACGCGCTGCGACGCGCGGGGCGGTATTGGCGAGGACGCGTTCCGCGCCGACGTGTGGACGCGAGGCGGGCGGTGAAGCCGATCGCGCGCGTGGCCGTCGTCATTCCCGCCCACGACGAAGGGGCGCTGATTGGCCGGTGCCTGGCGTCGCTGCGGCGCGCGCTCGCACACCCGGCGGTCGCCGCGCTCGACCGCCGGGTCGTCGTGGTGGCGGACCGATGCGCGGACGACACCGCCGCCGTCGCGCGCCGCGCGCTCGCGCGCGGCCTCGCGGGCACGATCGCGGAGGTCGACTTCGCGAGCGCGGGACGCGCGCGGGCGGAAGGCGTCGCGAGGGCGCTGGCTCGCTGGCCCCGCGCGGATCACGCCACCACGTGGCTGGCCAATACGGACGCCGACACCTGGGTGCCGCGGGACTGGCTCGCGCGCCAGCTCAAGGCGGCCGCCCGAGGCTACGCGGCCGTGGCGGGCATCGTGGACGTCGACAGCTTCGCCGGCCATGCCCACCGCCTTCGCCTGCGGCGCCTCTTTCGCTCGACCTACGAGATCCCCGAGGACCGGCCGCATCCGCACGTGCACGGCTGCAATCTCGGCGTCCGCGGCGACGCCTATCTGGACGCGGGAGGCTGGCCGGCCATCGACCTGGCGGAGGACCACGGCTTGTGGAATGCGATCCGGGCTCGCGGGTGGCGGTGCCTGTCGGACCGCTGGCTGCGCGTGATCACGAGCGGCCGGCCGGTGGGTCGCGCACGGGGCGGGTTCGCGGACACGCTCGTCGCGCTCGGGGCAGCGTCGTGACGGCGGCGGCGCGCCGGCTCCGCGCACAGCAATCCGTAGACGCGCGCTTCCGGCACCTCGTGGCCTCCGGTGGCGCGGCGTGGCCCGTGCCGGGCGGCGGCCGAACCCGGGAGCGCTTCGAGGGGCTGGCCGAGATCGCGGCCCGAGGACCTGTCGCTCGCCCGCCTGGTCGAAGGACATGCCGACGCCGTTGCCATCTGCGCCGAGGCCGGCCGCATGGACGCAGCGGCGGGCGCCATGGCCGTCTGGGCCTCGGATGGCCCGGGATGCGCCTGGAGGCGCACGAGGTGTCGGGCGGCTGGCAGCTCCGGGGCCTCAAGCGATTCTGCAGCGGATCGGGCCTCGTCGATCGCGCCCTCGTGACCGCGCATGCCGCCGACGGCCTCCGGCTCTTCTGCGTGAGCCGGCACGGCGGTGGCCTCCGCAGCGAGCGCGGAGAGTGGGCGACGGCGGCCCTGGCCGACACGGATACCGGCACGGTGCGAATCGAGTCGGTGGTGCCGGAGGAGGCGGCGATCGGCGAGCCGGGCTTCTACCTGTCCCGGCCGGGCTTCTGGCACGGCGCAGTCGGCGTCGCCGCTTGCTGGGCGGGCGGTGCCCAGGGCCTCGCCGAGCGCTACCTGGCCCGCCATCGGCGCGACGACTGCCACGCGCTCGCACCCGGCGCCGTGCACGCCGAATGCTGGGCCATGGCGGCCGTGCTGCGCCAGGCCGCGGACGAGATCGACGGCGATTCGCCATCGCTGGCGACCGCGCCGGCGAGGCGATGCGCCGTGCCCTCCGCGCGCGCCACGTGGTGGAGCGCGCCTGCCTCGACGTCATGGCGCGCCTCGACCGCGTCGGCGGCCCGCGCGCCTCCGCGCTCGACGGCGCGATCGCGCAGCACCGCGCCGACCTCGCGCTCTATCTGCAGCAGTGCCACGGCGAGCGGAGACCTCGAAGCGCTCGGCCGCGCCCTGCCGCCGGAAGCCCACGTAGAACCTGGAAGGAGAAGAATGGGACTGTCTCTGAAGCCACAACACCTCAAGCGGTACAAGGACGTGGCGGTGTTGCTGATGAAGTACGGGCGGAGCGACTTGGTCAAGGCCGCCGGCCTCGATCCCACTCTGGACGACGAAAGCCCGGCCGCTACGGCGACGGACCCGGCGGCGTCCGAGCTGGCGAATGATCTCGAGCGCATGGGCCCGACGTTCATCAAGCTGGGCCAGCTCCTGTCGACGCGCCCGGACATCCTGCCGCTCCCGTATCTGCAGGCCCTCACGCGGCTGCAAGATCGCGTCGAGCCCTTCTCCTTCGCGGAGGTCGAGGGCATCGTCATCTCCGAGCTGGGTGTTCGCCTCTCGAAGGCGTTCTCCGAGTTCGAGGCGAAGCCTCGTGGCCGCCGCCTCGCTCGGTCAGGTGCACAGAGCCGCGATGCGCGACGGGCGCCCGGTTGCCGTCAAGGTCCAGCGCCCCGACATTCGGGAGCGCGTCATGGAGGACCTGGACGCCCTCGAGGAGATCGCCGAGTTCCTCGATCACCACACCGAGATGGGCCGCCGCTACGGGTTCGTCCAGATCCTCGACGAGTTCCGGCGCAGTCTCCTGCGCGAGCTCGACTACCGCCAGGAGGCCCAGAACCTGACGCTGCTCCGGCGCAATCTCTCGGAATTCAGCGCCATTGTCGTGCCCGGCGCCGATCGAGGACTACACGACCTCGCGCGTGCTCACCATGGAATACGTCTCGGGGACGAAGATCACGACCCTCAGCCCCGTGGCCCTGCTCGAGGTGAACGGTGCCGCGCTCGCCGAGCAGCTCTTTCGCGCGTACCTCAAGCAGATCCTGGTGGACGGGTTCTTCCACGCCGATCCGCATCCCGGCAACGTGCTCGTGACCGATGCCGGGCAGATCGCTCTGCTCGACCTGGGGATGGTCGGGCGGATCGCTCCCCGCCTGCAGGAGCCCCTCCTGCAGCTCCTCCTCGCCATCAGCGAGGGCCACAGCGACGACGCGGTCCGCTTCGCGCTGAAGGTGGGCGAGGTCAGGCCCGACTTCGACGAGCCGGAGTTCTCCCGCCGAGTCGCCGATCTGGTGGGGCGTCACCAGGACGCCGAGCTGCGGAACATGCAGGTGGGCAAGGCCGTGCTCGAGATCGGGCGGATATCGGGCGACGTCGGGCTCAGGCTACCGTCCGAGCTCACCATGCTCGGCAAGACGCTCCTGAACCTGGACCAGATCGCCGAGGCGCTCGATCCGACGTTCAACCCGAACGCGTCCATCCGCCAGCAACGCCGCCGAGATCATGCGGGGCCGTCTGCTCAAGAGCGCCTCTCCCGGGAACATGTTCGGCGGCATTCTCGAGCTGAAGGAGTTCATGGAGCGACTGCCGGGGCGCGTGAACAAGATCCTCGACACGGTGGCGAACAACCAGCTCGAGGTCAAGGTCGACGCGATCGACGAGGCCCGCCTCATGGCGGGATTTCAGAAGGTGGCGAACCGGATCACGCTCGGTCTCGCTGCTGGCCGCGCTGATCATCGGAGCGGCGATGCTGATGCAGGTGGAGACCTCGTTCCGCATCCTCGGCTACCCCGGCCTCGCCATCATCTTCTTTCTCCTCGCCGCGGGCGGGGGATCGCACTCATGCTCAGCATCCTGCTCAAGGACGAATGACCGCGTGCTCGTGCACGTGATCTCCACCGCATCGTGGCGCGTTTGGGCAGCGAAGGAGTCGCGAGCCATGAACAACGAAGAAGCACGCGCGCTGGTCGAGCGGCAGGCGCGCGCCTGGAACCGGGCCGACCCCGCCGCGATTGTCGCCGACTTCGCGCCCGATGGCGTGCTCATCTCGCCGCGCGGGCGTTGGCGGGGTCACGACGCCCTGCGGCGCGCCGTGGAATCAGTCTTCGCGGCCGTGAGCGACGTGCAGGTCGTCGTCACCCGCGTACTGCTGGAGGCCGACCAGGGCGCGGCCGAGTGGACCTGAGCGAAACGAACCGCGCCGACGGCCGCCGTCACACCGTCGAGGACGCGATCATCTTCGAGCTGCGCGACGACAAGCTCGTCTCCTGGCGCGAATACCTCGACACGGCCGGCCTCAAAACGACCTGAGCCCAATCCACAAATGGCTCTACCAGCCGTTGGATCAGCTTGGCGACCGCCGCGCTACAACACATCCGGCCTTGAGCGCTCACTCCTTTGGCCGGTTTTGACCTGTCCACGTATGGCCGGTTTTGAGGTGTCCACCGAGGCCGCGAGGTGCCGCTCCAGCGCCTCGGCCGCCCCGAGGAGATCGCCTGGGCGGTGATCTTCGTCGCCTCCGACCAGGCCGACTTCATGAGGGGCGAGACCGTGTACGTGAGCGGCGGCCCCCGCGTATCGAATCGCGAAAGACTGAGACTTACTCTACGGCGCCTGCACGCGGACCCCCTTCACCCCGAGCTTCGCCGCCGTGTCAGGATTCATCTCGCCGGTCATCGTGAGGCGCTCCGCCTTCTGATACGCTCTCACCGCCGCGGTGGTCCTGGGCCCCACGGTGCCGTCGATCGGGCCCGGATCAAACCCCTTGTCTTTCAGGGCCTGCTGGAACGCCATCACCTGCGCATGTGATCCGGAGGCCCCAACCTTCGAAGCGTGCACCGCCGCGCCCTTGCTCGATCTCGGCGCCGGGCTGATGGCCCGGTTGGCGGGGTCATAAGTCAGCTCGTTCTTGACAGCGCGGGCGCCGGCCACGTCACGGGCGAGCTCGGAGGCCCGGGCACTGGCCCCAATGCTCGGTACGGTCCCGGTGAGGATGACCTTCCCCCGTCGGTCCGCACATCGACCTTCTTCAACTGCATGTCCTTCGACAAGCGGCCTTCGACCTGGCGCGTGATCTCCTTGTCGGAGGCGTCGACCACCGGCCGGTCGCCGGGCGGCACCACCTGCAGATCATTTCTTACGCTCTTGGCCCCGTCGACCGCCTGCGCGATGGAGGCGGCCGCGGCCTTCGCCTCGTTGGAATCCACCTTCCCCCGCAGCGTCACGGCGCCCTTCACCGTCTCGACACTGATCTGGCGCCCCTTGACCCGCTCATCCGCGAAGAGATCCAGCTTGGTCTTGGCCGTCACCCACGAGTCACTGATCCCCGTCTCGCCGTCTGCGCCGCCCCCGTGGCCGTCCGTCCGACCTTTTCCGTCGTGGTCGCCGCCCCCACGCACGTCGCCCCGGCCACGACGGCCACAGACGCAACCACCAACACGCCTACCATTCTCGATGTATGCATCATGCTTGCTCTCCTCTCATGTGATTGCTGCCTCTCCTACCGCAGCCCAAGGAATCCCAGGATGGCGACGACGACGACGACGAGTCCGACCAAGTAGATGATGTTGTTCATCGCATGTTCTCCTTCCTGCCTTCCACCTTAGTCGCGACTACCACGCCCGCCTAGTGGACCAAAGGCCACTGGCGCACACGAGCGGTCCCCACTGTCGGCAGACGCGAGCATGGGCTAAGGTCCACTTGGCGAGCGGGATCCGCGTCCTCTAGAGTGAAGGGCGTGAAGTGATCGGTTCGGATGAGGAGTTTCTGTCGCTTCCTCCTCTTTGATCGATCCCCGAAGCGGAGCGACGTCAGGGGATCGGACGAGTCGGTCGCACGAAACACTCGGAGTCCGCGAGGAGACGATCATGGGTCGACACAGGATACTCTACGAGGGAATTCTGGTCGGTCTCGCGGGCGCCGCCGCGGTCGCCATCTGGTTCTTCCTGTACGACCTCGCTCTCGCCACGCCGTTCCGGACCCCGGCTCTTCTCGGCGCGGTGCTCTTCGAGGGCCTGCGCGATCCCGCGGCGCTGACGATCACGCCGGGCCTCGTCCTGAAGTACACGGTAGTCCACGGGCTGGCCTTTCTCGGCTTCGGGGTGGCGGCCGCGAGCCTGTTCGCGCTCAGCGAGCGTGACCGGCACGTGCTGTTCGGCGTGTTCATGCTCTTCTGCTGCTTCGAAGTGGCCGCCTTCCTGGCGCATGGTGGTCCTGGGCTCGTGGCTGTTCGATGCGCTCCGTCCGTGGGCTGTCCTCGGCGGGAACCTCGTGGCGGCGCTGATGATGCTGGGCATTCTCTTCCGCGATCATCATTTCTCTCTTCACGAGGCGTTGACGTCGGGCGAGTGACCGACCGCAGGTGCCAGGACCGCTGACGCCCATGTTCTACCCCTACTTCCTGAGTGCCTCCGCGCTCGCCGCCGTGAGCCTGGGCGCGGTGCTCTACACGGTGACCGGCCACGGTGAGGGGATGGTGGAAGGCGCGCAGGCGCCGACGAGCGCCGCTCGGGGGCCCGAGCTCTCATCGCCCGGTACCGGGAGCAAATGAAGCTCACGCAGAGACGCTCAGAGGCTTGGGCTATATCTCAGGGCCGATCGACGGGATCATGGGCTCCGGGACCGCCGCGGCCTTACGCGCCTTTCAGCAACAGCAAGGACTCCGAACGACGGGCCGGGCCAATCCGAGACCCTCGCCGCGCTCGGGATCGAAGACAGGCTGAGGCGCGCGCCGTAACACCCACCCACAAGGGATCGACCTCGTCCATAAGGGCACACAGGTTCGCCGCTGCACTGGGGCCCTTCTGTCCACCCACCGACACTGGACGAAGGTCCACTAGCCGACGTTCGGCACGAGCTTAGAGTGGAGGGAGAGAACCAGACGAGGAGGACCCGGCCAGAAGGAATGAGTCCAACACGCCTGGGAAGAACGTGAGGGAGGTGAGAAACATGGAAACCTTATTGATCGTTCTGGTGGTGTTGTTCGTACTCGGTGGTGGGGGCTGGGGATACTCTCGTTGGCGCAGGTAGCGGCCCCGCTGGCCCTTTACCTGCTGACCGGCCCCCGGATCGCCTCGAGCAACGGGGTCCGGTAGCCGAGCGCGTTGTGCGAGCGCGGGACGTTGTAGCCCTTGGAGTGCTCCCGCTCGTCGATGCCATGGATCATCCGCGCCGCTTCATGAGGGTGTGCCCGCCCGGCTTCGAGCCACTGCTGGTAAGAAGCGGGCGCTCTCCGTCTCCGCCGGCAGCCTCTGACGCCACCAGGCGAGTTGCATGGTGGACTCATGTCCGGCCGAGCGCAGGATCGGTCGAGAGTCGCGCCGAAGACGAGTTGACGCCCTCACCGCGCGCATCGTCAGCGGAAGGAAGCGGACATGAACAAGGGTTGGGGGATCATCGCGCTGGTCGTTGCGGGCTTGTACTGGCTGCAGGCCGTGCTGATCCCGCTGGCGCTGGCCGTCCTGCTCACGTTCCTCTTGAGTCCCGTCGTGGGCAGCCTCCAGCGGCGAGGGCTGGGTCGGGTGCCGTCGGTCCTCGTGACGGTCCTCCTCGCGCTCTCGATCCTGGGCGGGATTGGCTGGACGCTCACTCGCCAGCTGGTGACGCTCGCGGACGAGCTGCCGCGGTACAGCCTGAACATCCACCGCAGAATCGCGGACCTTCGCGGGGCCAGCAAGGGCGGCTCCGTGGAGAAGGTTCAGAAGGCTGTCGAGGACGTCGTCGGCGAGATCCAGAAGACAGACACGGCCGGGTGTGACGCGTCAAAAGCCGGTCGCCGTCGTCCTGGAACCCCCGTCCATTCTCGTCCACCTGCCAAACCTCCTCCAAGCGTTGGCGAGCGCGGGGGTCGTGACGGTGCTCATGATCTTCATGCTGCTCGAGCGCCGCGAGCTCCGGGATCGGGTGATTTTGCTGATCGGCTATCGGCGGATGACGGCGACGACGAGAGCGCTGGACGAAGCCGGGGCGCGTATCAGCCGGTACCTGCTCATGCAATCCATCATCAACGGCAGTTTCGGCGTGGCCGTGGGACTCGGCCTCTTCCTGATCGGGGTTCCCTACGCCGTCACCTGGGGGTCCCTGGCGGCCGCCCTTCGGTTCATCCCGTACTTGGGGCCATTCGTCGCGGCGCTCCTGCCGCTAGCCCTCAGTCTGGCGGTCTTCCCGGGGTGGCTCCAGCCGGCGCTGGTTGTCGGGTCTGTTCCTCGTGCTGGAGCCCATCACCGGCTCGGTGATGGAGCCGTGGTTGTACGGTCAAAGTGCCGGGGTATCGCACGTCGCGCTCCTGATCGCGGTGACCTTCTGGGCCTGGCTCTGGGGACCGGTGGGGCTGCTGATGGCGACGCCCCTGACGGTCTGCCTCATCGTGCTCGGCAAGCACCTGCCCGCCCTGGGGTTCCTCGTCGTGCTCATGGGTGACCGGCCGGTCATCGAGGCCAAGGCGCGCTATTACCAGCGCCTGCTCGCGCGCGACCAGGACGAGGCGACCGACATCGTCGAGGCCTACGTGAACACGGACGGACGGGAGTCGGTCTATGACACGGTGCTCCTCCCCGCGCTCTACTATGCCAAGCAGGACCGTGATCGCGGTCTATTGAGCGAGGGTGACGCTCAGTTCGTGGGACAGGCGACCCGAGAGTCCTCGACGTGCTCGCCCACGACGCGCCCGCCTCCGCAGAGAGGGACCCCGGGGATCACCCCGGCACCGACACCCGGGTCCGGATCGTAGGGTGTCCCGCTCGAGACGAGGCGGATGTCTTGGGGCTCGAGATGGTGCGACACCTGCTCGACCCGGCGCGGTACCGGATGGAGGTGAGCAGGACCGGGATGCTTGTGGCCGAAGTGCTCGCCTGGGTCGACCTGCACCGCCCCGCGCTCTGTCTGCATCGGGGCGGTGGCCCCAGGAGGCCTGAGCCAGGCGCGACATCTCTGCAAGCGCCTGCGTTCGCAATGTCCGGAGCTCAAGATCGTGGTCGGTCGTTGGGGTCTCCACGACGAAAAGGATGCCGATCGCCAGCACCTGCTCGCGGCCGGAGCCGATCACGTCGAGACGACGGTGCTCGATACACAACGGACGCTGGCCCTGGTAGGGCTTACGCGCGGGCAGCCCGCCCCGGAGTCGCCACCGCCGCCGGCTCCGAGGTCGCTGCCCGTCAAGAGCGGCTGGCGGCTGTGACTGGAGGCCGGCGGTGAGCGCCGCCGTGGCGGTGGAGGCCTCGGCATCCGAGCACACTGCGCGACGTCTGTACCCTGCTGTTCGGTCCGTGCACTGGCCGTGCTTGTCGCCGAAGGCCGTTCGTTGGGTGGATTCGCCCACGATCACTGCTTCCTCGCCAAAGTCGAGCCGTACTGGCGCGGGTCCTTGCCATCGATCCAGCGCCCGCACCTAGCAGCTTCTGCCGCGGCGCCAGGGCCGGCTGCCGGCCGGATGCTTGCGCGCCGTGAGGGCCGCGGCTGCCGCCCCGCCCGTGGGAGGCCCGTTGGCGTAGCGATACCTGTGAGGAGTGCGACGACTGGCTGTCTTTGTGAGGTGGGCCGCCGTACCGAGCTCCGGCATGCGCTCGTCTTCGAAACCACAAGGCTCACGGGCCATGCGGCGGGCTGCTCAATCTGTATGAAGAAGATGGGAAATCGTTTGCAGGAGGTCGCCTACGCCGATGGGCTTCACGAGATGAGCGTCGAAGCCTGCCGCTGCGCTCCGGGCGCGGTCCTCAGCGCGACCCCAACTCGTATACGCAATCAGTCGAATGCGGTCGTCGAACTCGTCGTAGCGTGGTCGCAACGCTCCATCCGTCCATGCCCGGTAGGCCGATGTCGATCACCGCGACAGCGGGCGAACGCGCCCGGGCCAGGGCGATCCCCTCGTACCCATCCGGCGCGGTGTCCACGACATACCCCTTGATCTCGAGCAGGAATTTCAGCATCTCGCGGGCGTCGTCCGCATCCTCGATGACGAGTAGTCTGGCTCGGCTGCCAGACTGGATGCTCGTATCCACGGGCCCTCCCACGGTTGGATTGCATGTGAATTGTACTGGCAGGGGCAAGACGCATGCCGCGTCTAACTAGCTGTCACGAATCACATGACGTCTGGTGGGTGGGCGTAAATTCTGCCCGAGAGTGGTCGCTCCATTCCCAACCGCGCGACCGACCCGGGTCGATCGACCTCCTGCTGAGCTACTGCTACAATGGTCCAGGGCTAAGGAGGTCAGAGCCCATGAGCAACCATTCAGACGCCATGCCCGTTCGCGTCCAAGACGAGGGGCTTCCGACCGCTTCGCTCGAGGAAGTCGATATCACGGTCGAGTTGGACCGACGGCCCCGCCGCGCTGCCGATTTCCCCGAGTGAGGACCGGGCGCTCGAGATCCTCGCCCACGCGCTCGCGAAGAACCCCCGCAATATGCTCGCTCAGCTCGTCAACGTCGCGCTGGACCGCTGCCGGGCGGACACGGCTGGACTGAGCCTGCTCGAAGGCGACGTGTTTCGCTGGGAAGCCGTCGCCGGGGTTTTGCGGCCTATCAGAACGGCACGATGCCCCGCGCTGCGAGCCCCTGCGGCATCTGCATCGATCGAAATATCACCCAGCTCATGCACCTGCCGGATCGCTGCTTCCCGGCCCTGAAGGCCGAGCCGCGTTTTGTCGAGGCCCTGCTCGTGCCCGTTTCATCGGCAGGGAAGACCGATTGGTACGGTCTGGGTCGTGAGCCACACCACCGAGCGGAAGTTTGATCGCGAGGATGAGCGCACGATTCGGGTATTGGCCGCGTTCGCCTCAGCAGGCTATGAACTGTGGAAAGCGTACGAGGCGACGGAGATCGCCAGCCAGCTCAAGGATCGGTTTCTGGTGACGTTGGGGCACGAAATGCGGAACCCCTTGAGCGCCATCCGATCGGCGACGGACGTGCTACGGTTCCTGGTCGGGTCGCAGCACGGTGATGCGGCTCACGCCCTCGACATCCAGGACCGTCAATCGCGCCTGCTCGTGAGAATGGCCAACGACCTGCTTGATCTCTCGCGGATCGGTCACGGCAAGATCGAGCTGGATCTTCAGCCGGTCGATCTGCAAACGGTCATCGATGACGCGGTGGTTGGCGTTCGTCCGGCGATCGAGGGGCGCGGGCAACGGTTACTCGTCGAGCGCCCGGGGCACCCGCTGATCGTGCAGGGGGACGCGGACCGCCTCGCGCAAGTCCTGAGCAACTTGTTGGGGAACGCCTCCAAGTACACGCCCACCGGAGGGCAGATCTGGCTGACCGTGGAGCAGCCTGAGGCTCACGTGCGGATGACCGTCCGGGACAACGGCATCGGCATTCCGAAGGAGCACTTCGGCACGATCTTCGAGATGTTTAGTCAACTCGGGAACCCCAACACGTCCGGGGTCGGCGGCCTTGGTGTGGGCCTGGCGCTCGTGCGTCGGCTCACGGAATTGCACGGGGCCAGGTCGAGGTGATGAGCGATGGGCCGGGCCAAGGTAGTCGCTTCGTCGTCATCCTCCCTGTAGCGACGCGAGGCAAGGAAGCAACGCGCGTCCGATCTGAGGTAGCGCGGACACGCTGGCTCCCTGCACTTCGCTTCCCACCGACCGACCGCGCCGGCGGGGTAGCCGTGAGATCCAAGCCACGGTGACGTGCTTCGTTGCGAGCCCTTGGGCGTGAATGTCGGCCAGCGCGGCGCTGGTGTGTGAGCCGCGCGGGTGGTGGCTCCGCTGTGGTCCGCGGTAGGGTATCTGATTCGGCCAAATTCTTGCCGCGTGGGGGCGAGACGGCGATCATGCTTGATCGTTGGCCAGCCGCGATGGTGTCGGCGCACCTGGACCACTGGTGAGCCTGCCACGGGCGTGATCACCCGCGCACCGGCCACCGCGCGGCGGTGCCGCCCTCCAACGCGCGCGAGAGACCGGGAGGGAGCGACCCCGCCGTAACCTTCGACCGGCCGTCCCCGGGGACCGTGTGGTGGATCTACGTCCACTAGGCGCGCTCAGACGTGCAGCCGCCGCACAATCCTCTCGCCTGCACCTGGCCTTGTCGGGTTGGCGCTGCTGGCGCCGAGACCCCGGTGAATCTGGCGTGTCGAATCTGCACACCCGGGAGGCCCTCATGGACCAGCCCTTCCTTCGTCTCCTGATTCAGGAAAAGCTCGCCGACGGCCGCTTGCCACGCGCCCCCATCCCGCGCGTCTGGGGCGGCCCGGGCCACGGGGAGACCTGCGACGGCTGCGGGGAGACCGTGACCAACGCCCAGATGGTGATGGAGAATCTGGACGACGCGGCGGGAGGCGGGATCCAGTTTCACGTCGCGTGCTTCCACGTCTGGGACGTCGAGCGCCAGGTTCCGGAACGCGAGCCGAGCGTCCGTCTTCCCGCCCGCTCCGCGTTCAGGGCCCCCGACGCCCGTCCGGTCCGGCCATGGGCGCCAAGCGCGCCGGCAGCCCGTCCGCCAGCTCCGCGTCCCCATGACGCCCGAGTCGGCACGCGCGACCATCTCGCGGGGCGGTACGCGCGGGCCGGGCCCGCGGCAGGCCTTCCGTGGACTCGACCCTGCGTCGCAGTCCCTCCGTGCCAGAAACCCGCGACCGGATGTGCCCGTCCTGCCGCAACCGCGCCGTCGATCGCCCAGGGTCCCGTCACGGCCAGCGCCACGGGGATTCGATGCGCCTACCGCTGCCCCACGTGCTCCACGGAGTTCGTCCTCGTCTTCTCGATGCGGCGGATGATCGAGACGGACTGGAGCACGCCAGACGTCCCTTGAGCGAGCGCGCGGGGCAGATCGCGCCAGAGCAGCCAGAAAGAGGCTATCGATCTCGTAAGACCACGCCGTCGCTACCGAGATTGTCTGTATCCTTCGCTACAAGTTCCACGCGTTCTGTGCGGTGGGACTCCTCATGAGCGAGTCCTGAAGCGGGCGTTTGGCGGAAACCAACCAACGACCCGATCTCCGTTATCGACCGCGTTGAGCCTGGCGACGGATATGGCGCGCGCCTGGGGATCGACGCTGACCCGTCGCCCCGGCGCGCTCCTCATGCCAAGCGCGCCGCGCTTGCCGCATTCACAAGCCAGCGGACGGCGTCCTGGTCCGGCGATCCTGCCCTCGCACGCTGGATCGCTTCGCCCGGCCCTTCGAGGTGCCGCTGCTACGATGAGCGGACACCCCCTGAGGCGAACGCCCGCGAGCTCCTGGAGGAAAAGTATCGCAACCTGGGCGATCCGTGGCAGCTCTGACGTCGCGCCACGAGCAGCGGCGCTACGGCATCGCCATGGCCATGCTCCCGGCCCCCGCTACCGCGGGGCGTTCGAGCCGACACCAGGACTCGAGCTGCGGAACATGCAGGTGGGCAAGCGGCCGTGCTCGAGATCGGGCGGATATCCGGCGACGTCGGACTCAGGCTACCCTCTGAGCTCACCATGCTCGGCAAGACGCTCCTCGAACCTGACCAGATCGCCCAGCGCGGTCGATCAGCAGCGCTTCGGACCGCGCGAGGTGATGCGCCGTCCGCGCGCGCCGCGAGCTCCGCGGCCAGCGAGGCTGCCGATCGGATGCGCGACCGTCGCGTACGGATAGCCCGGCATGCCGCTCAGACGCGCCATCGCTTCGGCGGTGGGACGAAGGGCGCCGTGATGATCGCCGCGGCGGGGATGCCGCGCTTCTCGAATCCGAGATGGCGTCGAGCACACTGCCCGACGAGCAGGACCCTCAGTCGCCGATCGCGGTGATGACGGCGGCGCAGCGCGTGGCCAGCACGCTCCGCGTCCTCGTCGCAGCACGGGCGCGCTCGCGTTGGACTTGGCGACGCGCAGAACCTCGCCGATCGCCGTGGCGCTCGCGCAGGTGCTCCGGCGATGCGGTCGAGCAGGGCCATGCCGTTCGACTTGCCGTTGGCGAGCAGCCCGAGCGTGGCGCCGCGCAGCATCGGCCGGGACGCGAGGGCGCGAGTGCACGGCGCGCTCGGCTGGGTGCGGCGGCCAGAGTCGGATCGAGGATGCGGATCATGACGGGCACCTCCACGGTGACGAATGGGAACGGAGCGGCCGCGGCTCCACGAGGGGAAGAAGGCGGAGCAATACGTAACTGAACGAAGTAATACC